>OHDC01001013.1_pt1 | contig 11998 bp, 17 predicted proteins | sample 1566851 | NCBI WGS metagenome assembly OHDC01 (sample SAMEA3879590, study PRJEB24766) | human gut metagenome | biome: human-associated habitat; feature: feces | place: USA | collected 1985/1987 | reverse complement strand
GTGCGCCGGGATAATAGGCAGCGTGGGATGCCGGGAACAATACGACTTTGTCGTAAGCGATCCCTGCTGCCTGCGCTGCCTTTTCATTGATCCCCGTGGAGGCCGCTGTCAAGCCAAACAGCTTCAGAACAGACGAGCCCTGAGAGCCGTGAAAGCGGCTGTTTCCGCCGCAGATATTGTCAGCGGCAATGCGTCCCTGCTTGTTGGCAGGCCCCGCCAGGGAGATCAGCGTTTTCTGGCCGGTCACGAAATGGGTGACCTCTACGGCATCGCCCACAGCGTAGATGTCCGGCACGGAGGTTTCCATCCGCTCGTTGACAGCGATGCTGCCACGAATACCAAGTTTGAGTCCGGCTTCTTTTGCCAAATGCGTATCCGGGGTAACACCGATGGCCAGCAGCACCATATCCGAATGCAGCGGCTCACTTTCTTCCAACAGGGTCAGCACGGAATCTCCGTCCTGTCGGAATCCGGTGACGGTTTCACCCAACCGCAGAGCCACGCCGTGTCTGCGCATTTCCGCATGGACAAAGCTCGCCATATCCGCATCCAGCGGCGCTAATAGCTGCTTTGGACGTTGGACGATGGTGACGGAAACGCCCATCTCCACAAGGTTCTCCGCCATTTCCAGACCGATAAAGCCGCCGCCAGCCAAAACAGCGGTTTTCGGCTTCTGATCCTCTACAAAGCGCCGAATGCGGAGGGTGTCCTCCACGGTGCGCAGCGTGAAAACACGCTCACTGCTGACGCCGGAAAGCGCAGGAACCGTCGGCTTTGCGCCGGGGGCGAGGAGCAGCTTGTCATAGGTTTCCGTATAGCTCTTTCCGCTGTCCAGTCCGCGGACGGTGACGGTTTTTTCTGCGGGATTGATCGCAGTTACTTCCTGCCGTACCCGTACATCAATGCGAAAGCGGTCCCAGAAGCTCTCCGGAGTTTGCAGCGTCAGTTCTTCCTGCTCCTTGATCACACCGCCCACATAATACGGCAGACCGCAGTTGGCATAGGACACATAGCCGCTGCGCTCGATCATGATGATCTGCGCGTGTTCATCCAGACGGCGGATGCGGGCGGCGGCAGAAGCACCGCCCGCCACACCGCCTACGATCACAACTTTCATCTTGCGCCCTCCACCATTGCGGCAATCTCCGACTTAGGCCGATAGCCCACCGATTTGGCAACGGCCTTTCCATCCTTGAATACGACCAGCATCGGGATGCTGGATACCTGAAAACGCATCGCCAGCTCCATTTGCTCGTCCACATTGACCTTGCCCACCTTGAGCGTACCGCTTTTTTCTTCGGCAAGCTCATGCAGTATGGGAGAGAGCATTTTGCACGGTCCGCACCAGTCCGCATAGAAATCCAGCAGGACGGGCTTGTCGGAATGCAGTACCTCATTTTCAAAATTCGCAGCAGTAATTTTCAGTTCAGCCATGAGAAAGGCTCCTTTCTGTTATCTTTGTTTATTCTTTGTTTTTCAGCTTGCAAATACCCTGCGTCATGGTTCCCATCGGACAAAACGCACACCATGTGCGGGGCTTGTAGAGCACCATAACGATCAGACCCAGCAGCAGAGAGGTCAGCATGAGGCTATAAAAGCCAAAGCTGAACTGCGCCACCCAATCAGCGACTGTACCGGCTGTGTAAGTCCAGCCCCAAGGCACACGGAAGGTCCAGAACAGCTTAATGGCCTCCCGCAGGGACGCAGCACCAGCAGCGACCAGATAGGTCTGGAACACCATGTTGCCGAACATCGTCAGGAAAAAGAGCAAAAAGCCGTAACGGAACCACTTGGAGGACATCCAGCGGGGCGTGGGCTTGCAGCGGGAGCATTTAAGGTCTGTCCCCAGCTTGCTGAACAGTTGACCCCGTCCGCAGAGGTGGTTGCAAAAGAATTTGTTCCCGCCAAAGATGGCTAAGAACAGCGGCAGAAGAAAATCGATCATGCCCAGCCATGCAAACAGGATATTGAAAAAGCCCAGTGCAAAATAGATGATGGCATATACCCACAGGTAATCGTACCAATGCTTTGCTTTCATGCGTCAGCCCTCACTTTCACCTCAATGCAGCCGACGGGACAGAGCTTTGCGCACTTGCCGCAGCCTACGCAGCGTTCCGCCTCCACAGCGGCGTAGCAGCCCCGGCGCACCTTGACGGCCCCCAGTGGACAGGTATTTTCACACACGCCGCAGGCGACGCACCGCGTCTTATCTATGGCAGCCAGTTTCTTTGACAGCATAGCGTTCCTCCCTTAATCCTGCAAGGATTTGTAATAGAGCATACAGTGGCAGTAGCCCTCGAAATCAGGATCGGCAATCTGATCCTTAAACTCCTGGCACATACATTTGGTTGCCTCTGTGCGTTCTCTGCGGCAGGGACAGTATCCGCCGGTGCGCTTGAGTCCTTCCCGGATGGTATTGACAATCTCCTGATCGGGATTGAGCTTGATTTTCATGTTCGCCACCTCTTTCTTGATTGTGGCTTTATCATACCGCAGGACAAATCTTTTTTATGTGACGAGGTTACATTGATAAAAAAATCCGGTGCTTTTTGAGCACCGGATTTTAAGAAGGTGAATTACGCTTTCCACAGACTGTGGAGGTTGCAGTAGGCGTAGACCGCCTCGACCTCATCGCCCTCGCAGAGAGCGAAGCAGACCTCCGGCTTTTCGCCGGGATGCAGTTCCTTACGCTGATTGCCCTGTTTGGTGTGGAGGGACACCCACTCGATGTAGTGCTCCGGCAGCATGGGATGCTCCACGGAGCCGACCTTGACATGGACGATGCCGTTTTCCACCGTCCAGACAGGGACGTGCTTCTCCACGGCGGCGTCGGTGGTGCCGGGGATGATCTCGCTCATCGGCTCACCGCAGCAGATGACGGGAACGCCCGTGTCCTTGACCTTGGCAATGATGTTACCGCAATGCTTGCAAATATAAAACTTCTGCTCCATGACCGTTTCTCCTTTTCTTTCTTTAATAATTCTCTGCGTGAATTTCAAAGTAGCTCTGGGGATGGTTGCAGGCGGGGCATACCTCCGGCGCCTTCTCACCGATCACGATATGACCGCAGTTGCGGCACTCCCACACCTTGACCTCGCTCTTGGCAAAGACCTCCGCCATCTCCACATTGTGCAGCAGGGCACGGTAGCGCTCCTCATGGTGCTTTTCAATGGCGGCGACCAGACGGAAGCGTTGCGCCAGCTCATGAAAGCCTTCCTCATCGGCTGTTTTGGCAAAGCCGTCGTACATATCCGTCCACTCGTAGTTCTCGCCCTCAGCGGCGGCGAGAAGATTTTCGGCGGTGTCGCCGATGCCGTTCAGCTCTTTGAACCACAGCTTGGCATGTTCCTTCTCGTTATCGGCGGTTTTAAGGAACAGCGCCGCGATCTGCTCGTAGCCTTCCTTCTTGGCCTTGGATGCAAAATAGGTGTACTTGTTGCGTGCCTCGGACTCACCGGCAAAGGCAGCCATCAGGTTTTTTTCGGTTTGAGTTCCTGCGTATTTCGTTTCTTTCATGGTGGATACTCCTTCCTGTTTTTCTGCTTTTATTGTAGCAAATCTATGATTTTCTTCTGTGACGAAGTCACATTTCTTTTTATTTTAGACGATTTAGTCTGTTCTTATCCCGCAGCGTGATTGCACCACGCTTCAGCTCCACCAGTCCGTCCTCCGAGAAGCTTTTGAGCATCCGTGCCACTGCCTCCCGCGCCGAGCTGATGTGCTGGGCGATCTGCTCATGGGTCATGCGTATCGTGTCGGAGCCGGTACGCTCCGCTTCGGCAAGGAGAAATTCTGCCAGCCGCCGATCCAATCCCTTGAACATGATCTGCTGCATCGCCCACATCACATCAGAAAACCGTTTCGTTGCCAACTCATAGAGGAAGCAGCGGACATGAAGATTTTGCTCCTTGAGCGCAGCGATGACATTTGCAGGGATAATCAGAACGTCCGTATCCATTCCTGCGGTCATTTGCGTATCAAAGGTGATCTGACTGATCACACAGGAGGCAGAAAGCACGCATAGCTCACCCGGATACAGCCGGAACAATGTGACTTCTCGCCCTTCCTCGGAGAGAAGATAGGTGCGAATTTCACCGGAAAGGACGAACAGCATTCCAAGACATTCGTTGTCGCTGCTGTGTATGAACGCGCCCTTTTCATAATGACGGACAAAGGCACTTCGGCGCAGCGTTTCTTGCTCCTGTTCGGTCAAGGATGACCAGAACGGAAGTTGTGTCAGTGTGCGTTCCATATCAATGGCAGCTATGCTTGCCGCAGCCGTGGTCACCGCAGGTGTGCCCATCCTCGCCGTGCTCATGGTCATGGTGGTCACAGTGAACATTGGGATCGTAGCCCAGATTTCCGCTGAGCAATGCGCTCACCGCCGCGTCAGCGTCCCCGCTGACACCGCCGTAGAGCTTGATGCCCGCTTCGGCCAGAGCTGCCTGCGCACCGCCGCCGATGCCTCCGCAAATCAAAGTGTCCACGCCGTGCTGCATCAGGAAGCCTGCCAGTGCGCCGTGACCGCTGCCGTTGGTATCAACAACTTCCGCATGAGTGATTTTGCCGTCCGCAGCTTCATAAAGCTTGAACTGTTCGGTGTGGCCGAAATGCTGAAAGATTTGACCGTTTTCATAGGTAACTGCAATTTTCATAATGGAATCTCCTTTGCAATTTTTGTTGGATTTTTCTGTGTTGGCTCTCTGCATCCGGCAGCAGCGGCCGCAGTGGGCTGCCTCCTGTCCTCCGCAGATGCGGTAGTTTCCCCCGGTGATGTGCAGCGGTTTCCCGTGGACAAGACACGCTGCGATCTTGCGCCGTGCGCTTTCGTAAATCTCCTGCACGGTAGAGCGGGAAATGTCCATTTGTGCGGCACACTGCTCGTGGGTTTGCTGCTCCAAGTCAACCAGCCGAATGACCTCGTATTCGTCCAGCGTCAGCAGGATCGGCTCGGTATCCTTGCACCCGTTGGGGCAGAATGTATCAACTTGTGGTGCGCCACAAATCCGACGGCACCGTGGCGGTCTTGGCATGGACACACCCCCCTCTTTTCTGTTTTCGGTATATACCGATTATATCACCTCGCGAAGAAAAATCAATACAGAGTTTTCAAAAGCCGCTGTAACGCTTATCCGATAACGGGATGAAAAATACAACGGCTTGCGGTTATTCACTGAAGTTGCTGAGATGCCTTCATCGGCATAGATGCGAACCAGCGTCCAATTCGGGTGCTTGGCAATGAACTCGTTGTAGTACTGCTGCTGGATCTCAAAACTCTCCGCCTGCATTTCGGACATCGTACTGACTCGGCAGTACGGAGCAACCCGATAGATAACATCGTCGGAATGCTGAGGGGCCATGTCCTCTCGGACAGGCATTCGCGCTACTTGTTTTCCATCATGGAACGCCTCGCAGATCCTTTGCTTGCGATCCTCGTTTTTACTTTCCTGGGCCAAAATCGTTTTCTCCTTCCTTATGGTATCTGGAATAGAAGAAGGCGTGAGGTGGGGCCAGCTGGATCTTTCCCTGAGGGGTATAGACCCTGATCCCATGCCGGTTCAGCTTCTGTCCAATCAAGGTGCAGCCCTCAGCGCTCCTTAATAAACTGGATGGATCAACAATCAGCACGCAATCATAGACGCCGTGCTTTCCATCTCGGATCAGCGTTTTGATGCTCTGCCGCTGCAGGTCAGTGCCACTTTCAAAAACAGTCACTTCTGCCACGACGGTAAGGCCGAGATCCTCAGCAGCCTTTCGCAGCATCTCAAGCTGGCTGTTCATGGCTATTTGGTTGGGTTCATTTGCGGTGCCGCCAATGCGGCAATATATGCAACAACGACTCATTTGCTTTCGTCCTCCAATTCATATTTCCGTACAAGACGGTAGAATGTAGATGCGCTGATCCCGAGCTGTTTATAGCACTGGACAGCGGTGATTTGGCCCTGCTTCCACTGGGGGTAGTAGGTATCCCAACCTTCGACGGTGCATCGTGGCCGGCCAAACTTGACGCCTTTCAGGTGTGCAGCGGCAATGCCCTCTGCCTGTGCCTTAGACTTGGTATCGACCTCGAGCTGTGCTCCAAAAGAGAGCACAGCGAGGACGATATCGGTGATGACGCTGCCAAGCAGGTCCTTATATTGGGTGGTGTCGAGGATGGGGGTGTCCAGAACAACGATATCAACACCAAGAGTCTTTGTGAGAAACTCCCATTCCGCGCGGATGGCAGAGTAAGGTGCTGGCGTTTTATATTCGTTTGTCGAGTGAAGACCGAGATCTCAAAACAAATGCATTGAAGAATGAGAGTAACAGTGTTTTCAACCAAAGGCGGTTACTCCAGGATTACTATGATACACATGAATCGCTCCATGGTTATAAAGTGATCGTGTTCTGCGATGACGGTGTCACGGGAACACATTTTGACAGGCCAAAGTTCGATGAGCTAATTGAGATGGCTCGCAATCAGGAAATTCATTGCATTATGGTGAAGGACCTATCTCGTTTCGGAAGAAACTTTCTTGAGATGGGAAACTACCTCGAACTGATCCTGCCTCTTTATGGGGTCCGCTTTATATCTATCAATGATGCCTTTGATAGTGATGACTACTTAGGTGTCACGGGCGGACTTGAGTTAGCCCTCCGCAATCTCATCAATAATATGTATAGCCGAGATCTATCAACCAAGGTGCGCTCAGCTTATCGTACCCGAAATCTGCGTGGTGAATACTGGGGAGGAAGCAGCTTCTATGGCTACCAAGTCCATCCTCATAACAAAAAGAGATTATCATTGCGTTTGCAGTCTCAAAAGTTGCAAGGCGGGGAATGCAAATTGAAGACTGCCCGAGTGTATCTGCCCTGTGCAATTCAATAAGCTGTCTAGAAGCTTCTTCCCCGTGCTTGCTCAAAAGCCGCTTGATAAGCCTCCTGTCTGCCGTGATTGGCATAGGTCAATCCTGGTTGTGTCAAGATAGACATACAGTTTTTTCGGAATTTTTTCAGCTGCCTCCAAAGTGAGGGGTGCTTATTGTTTTAGCTAGCCGTTACAAATTCAAACCCGCTCGAAGTACGCATGTCTATCTCAATCTCTCCTGAAGGGTACACAAGAACCCGCTCTACAAAATTTCTAATTATTTCCGGATCGTAATCTTTAAGCAGGATGATCTGATCTGCTGTTCTTTTTCCCGTCGCAAGATTACCTCGGGACTCATATTGCTCTACCAGAAGCCGCTCGATCTCTTCAGCTCTACTTGAGAGTCTTGCCAGCTTCTCTGAATCCTTCTACTGGATATCAGCAAATTTCTCTCTGCTTATGCTACCCGCTCGGTATTGCTCATATAGTTCAGCCTTTCTACTTTGGAGCCGTCTTGTCATATTGGTGTTAGCATCAAGTTCCGTTTGAATACTTGAAACGTTTCGTTTGACCTACTATTCAATTAAACCGACAAATTCATGAACTAGATCATCTCTTCAACAAACAGTTCAGGATGGTTGATAATGTCACCGTGGCCGAAGTCTGAGAAACAGCGCACCGTCAGCTTTGGATAAACCTTCCGCAGCTTCTGGATGGCTTTCTTCATATGGCCCTCTTTTTCTCCGTACCAGCATGCAACTTTCGCATCAAGCTGTACAGGGAAGTCGGTACGATAGAGATAAAGCCCCGCCTCCCATGTAGCTCGGACGGACTCCAAACTAATGTGATCTAGGATACGGCTGAGCATGGTCTGCATTCCCTGCTCAGTTTGTCCCATGAAACGCAGAGCCCACGCTGGCACGGTTTATTATATCGTATTGCAAATCGGTCTGTAAAGGCGGGATCTATCATTCAAGAATAGCTCAAGACATTTCCACAATGACGGCCTTTTCTCTTGCCATTTACTGTAGGTGCGACTACAATGATGATACTAAACTCAGGAAATTTACTACCAGATATAAAACAAGGAGACCGACCCATGAACACCGCTAATCTCAATACGCTCATCCAGCGCTACGAGGATAACTTTGAGTGGATCAACAATGCGGAACATGACGAGATTTTCAAGTGGCGTGCTGTCCGCTGTTTTCAGGATGTCTGGTTCAGCGAAGAAGTCGAGGATATGACCTTTGCCGAGAAATTCAAAGCCGCCACAAAAGAGTGCTCTGTGTTGCTCGATAATGGGCAGGTATCCCCCACAAACGGGATCGTGAAGATGGCTGAGCAAGAGCCTGATGAGGTAGAGCGTCTTTTTGTCGAAGTCCTCTTCGCCGATGACCAAGGCAATCTTCAGTTGCGGCAAGACCATGTTGAGGAGTTTCTAGATGGGATTGAGGCAGTCCGTGAACGCACATTCCCGAGTTACTGGAAGTACGGGCAGAACCGTCATTGTGCCTTCACCTATTTGGCACTCTATGCCCCGGAAGAGAACTATATTTACAAATACAGTGAAGCCGAGGAGTTTGCAAAACATATCGAGTACGGAATTGATATTGGCTCAGGGCAAACCTTTAAGCTAAGCGCTTATTATGGAATGTGCGATCTGGTTGTTGACGCTCTTCGAATACGCCCAGCACTCCTTGAGAAGCATTGGGCTATCTGTGGTGATGAATGTTATCATGATGATAGTCTGCACCTTCTCGCTTTCGATGTTATCTACTGTTCTCGTGCCTATAATTTCTACCAGGGTATCTATTATATCCCCAAGTCGGAAAGCACCTCTGCCTATAACAAAGAGCAACTCCGCCTGAAGGAAGAGGCGAAAGTGCAGGAAAGAATTGATAGTCTTGAGACGCAGATTCAAGCAAAAGATATTGAATTGGATAAGTTCCGGTCAATCTCCTTACTGAATGTGCGGGTAACACATAAGCAGTATGGGACTGGCATTGTCATCGCCCAGAAGGAAAACACCATTAAAGTTCGCTTCCCGGAGGGTTTGGAGAAGTCATTTATCATTCACACCAAGTTCCCCGCGCGCCCCACATTTGAAGATGACGAACAGGTCGTAGAGGCCTTTACTGAGTATGACCGGCTCACAAGGGAAATCCAGGGGTTGAAAAAGCTACTTGAAATAGAAAAGGCAAAGGTACAAACTACCATATTATAAGCCTATATCAATTAAAAAGAGGTGAGAGCATGAGCGTGACTGTATCCGACCTGCTGAAGCTGCCGTCCCTGCAACATGCACGCGTTATTGGCGGCGCAGGCGGGCTGAAAAAGGTCGTGTCTTCGATCTCCGTATTGGAATCTACCGATCCGGGGGTCCTGATCAACGAGGTGTTTCGCCATAACAAATACCCCGGCAGTGAGATCGTCATTACCGGCTTTCTTAACTGCATCAATGATGTGGAGTGCCAGTGCTCCAATCTGTTGCGGCTCATTGAGGGCGGGGAAGTGGGGATGGTGCTGTATTATGTGGGCGTCTACCTCCCCCGGGTGGACCGGCGATTGATCGAGATCGCTGACGCCAATGATTTCGTCCTGATCTGTATGCCGGAGGGCCAGCGGCATCTCCGTTACAGCGACCTGATCACCGACGTGACAGAGTGCATCTACAAGGACCGCCTGGTCCCGGGCTCCCTTGTGTCGGACATTCTTGCACGGATCTCCTCGGCGCCGCACCACCAGCAGACGGTGGGGACCGCGCTGCAAATGCTGTGCGCGTAGCTTGGGTGCTCCGCGGCACTGACCACCCATGAAGGAAACATCCTGAATCTCGCGACTTGGCCCAGCGGTATGGAGGATACGGTCCGGGAGGGGATAGAACGCTGCCTGCAGCTTTTGACGGAGCAGATCTGCGTACCCTGCCCCTTTCTTGCGGATGCGGAAATGTCCTGCGTTTCTATCCGCTCAGACCTGGCCCAGCCGCTCCATCTGGCGCTGATCAAGGTCGGCGCTCCGCTGGGGGCTTCGTTGGTGGAGCAGGCGGCAGACATCGTGAGAATCTGTATCAATATCTGGGGAAAGCAGCATGGCGCTGTGGCGATCCATGAATTGCTGCGGGCAATTCTGCAGGACGAGCCGCTGAAGATGCGCCGTCTGGCGGAGATCTTTCATGTAGACGTTGCCTCACTTCACGAGCTGTGGATGCTGTGCGGTGCGGATGCCGGGGAAGTGGAGGAGCGGATGGAGCAGGATCTGGCCCTGGCCAGACAGTGTGCGGATACCGTTGTGGGCGCGATCTATGAGGGACAGCCGGTCATGTGCCTGAGCACACCGCATTCTTTGAGGGAAACCGAGAGCGCAATACGGGAGATCCTGTCGTGTGCGTTGAAGACCAGCCCGGATGCTGTTGTGGTGCGATGCAGCGGATTGTCCAATACGACAAGCTGCCGGAGAGCATATTTGTTAACACTTGACAATTTGGAGGATGCCAAGCGTATTTTCCCGCATAAAAGGATGTTCCTGCAAGGGGAACTGGAGCTGGCGGCTTCCTGCCGCAAACGCATTGACGAGGGAGAGACCGCTGCTGTGCGGCGCACCATGCCGCTGGCGGCTTTACAGGCCGACCGGGAATATCATGACCTCCTTGATACGGCTTGTGTTTACCTTTTGGACTGCGACAGCAGCGTTACCCGAACTGCGGAGATGCTGTTTCTTCATAAGAATACCATCAAGTACCGGCTGCAAAGAATTGCGGATCTGCTTGGCTATCGTCTGGGAAAAATGCCGGAGACCATCGAGCTCTACCGCAGCGCCGCGGTTTACCGGCTCCTTCATGAGGTTCGTTGATAGTTACAATAAGGAATGCTTCGCTGTTTGTCCCAAGGGACAAACAGCGAAGCGTTTTTTCTGCCTATCCGACAGTATTCTTCACCGCTTTGAAGTGTTATACTTGCCCCATTCTTTGGTTCGGACTCAGAATATACCCAAGAGAAAGAGGTGTTTTCCCATGCGTGAAAACAACAGCGGCTTTAAAATTGATGAATCGCAGCGCCAGAGCTGGCTGTCCATCGCGGCAGTCTGGGCGGGCGGCATGATCTGTGTTCCCTGCCTGATGATCGGCGGCGTGCTGGCCGGAGGCGGACTGAGCCTTGGTCAGATCGTCCTGTCCATTCTGATCGGCTATGGCCTGATCTGCGTCTACATGATCTGCATCGGCATGCAGGCATGCGATACCGGGCTGCCGGTGTCCGTGATGGCCTCCGGGGCGCTGGGCGAAAAGGGCGCACGCTATATTATCAGCGCGCTTCTTGCGATTGCCTGCGTTGGCTGGTTCGGTATCCAGTCTGCCACCTGCGGCAGCGCCTTTGCCAGCATGGTAGCCAATATGCTGGGAACGGAGGCGACTCCGATTTTTATCTCTATCAGCTCTATCGTCTGGGGCGTTATCATGCTGCTGACGGCCTGCGTCGGCTTCAAGGGCCTCAAGTGGCTCAACTACATCGCCGTGCCGCTTCTGGTCATCGTCTGCCTGTACGGTCTCATTGCCGGTATCGTCACAAATGACGGCGGCAGCGCCATCACAAACTATGCGCCCGAGGACTCCTCCGGTATGGTGTTTGGCATCTCGATGGTGGTTGCCTCCTTCGCCCTGGGCGGCGTAATCTCCGCCGACTACTGCCGCTTTGCCAAGAGCCGCAGCGATGTGGTGAACATGAAATATGTGCGCAGCATCCGCAGCTACCGCGCCCTGCTGAAAAACGGGGTGGAGCTGAGCGTGAGCCGCGCAGGCTATGCGGCCATCCAGAACGCATATCTGGAATGGAAGGGGCAGTATGTGGATGAGTGATGCATTTGCGGAAATGATGCTGGGGCATCTGGTGTGTCTGGTCCAGGGAAACGCCTTTATTCTGGTGGAGTGGGCCTATCTGGGCAGAGGAAAACTGCGCTGGCCGGTTCTGTGGGCAGAGCTGCTGTGTATGGGGCAGCTGGGCCTGTCACTCGCAACAGGAATGTCATTTTTCAATGTGCAGAGCGTCCTGCTCAATGTGCTGTACCTTTTTGTTACGGCGCAGCTGTTTGGCGGAAACTTTGCCGATAAGCTCACCGCCTGCCTGATCAACGGCACCATGTGCCTGCTGGTGGAGA
>OHDC01001011.1_pt1 | contig 12020 bp, 8 predicted proteins | sample 1566851 | NCBI WGS metagenome assembly OHDC01 (sample SAMEA3879590, study PRJEB24766) | human gut metagenome | biome: human-associated habitat; feature: feces | place: USA | collected 1985/1987 | reverse complement strand
GTTGTATCAACAGAATTATTATTTTTTTCAAGAGGGCATTTTTCAGGAACGGTTTCGCCTTCTTCATCTCCGCCTGTTGTTATTTCTTCGTCGCCATCATCTTCTTCATCAGTATGTTCAACAGGAGGTTTGTCTTTCAATTGTTGTACAGCTCCGATAAGTTCTTCTCTGTTAAGAACACCGCCGTTACCAGCCGCATTGTTCAAGAATGTTTTATAGCCTTCGCAATCCCAAACTTTGTTGCCGTCTTTATCTTCTGTTATGAATGTTGCTGCTATCATCATTAATGCATCTTTGTATTTAGGATCAATAGCCTTTTGTTTTACTTCGCTATCAAGAACCTTTGCGTATTCTTCAAGAGTTGTGCAATTGAACTGTGTTGATGTAATAGGTTTTTCAGGGCTGTCTTTTAGACCAGCGAGTAAACCTAATACTGCTCCAGGGATTGCTGCTTTTAATGCAGTGTCCATAATCTTTTTAGAGCCTTTCCATAAGAGCGGTACAACGCTTTTCTGGTCAATGATAACCTGCAGACCGTCTTCAATTAAGTTCAAGCTGGCTCCTTCAATATTACCAAATTGATTTTTTAGATCTTCAAGAGTTTTACCAGAACATTTCAGGTTAAATTCAACGTGGTTTGAGTTTGTTACTTTTGAATCTAATACATATTTTTTGTTTGTTGCGGTAGAACCGGCTGCACTTAGGCCTGTAACTAATGCTCCGGCTGTTGCTGCAAGGATAGCTTTGCCCCAGTTTTTGCCTTCAACTTTGTAACCGCACATTTCTACAAGCATTTTAGCTTCTTGTTCTGATAGATTCTTTAATTCTGTTGCAGCAGCAAGTGCGCTTGTTGTTTTTGTTATTTCAGCTAATGCTTTGAAGTCTGATGTTTGTCTATCTAATTTATAGTTAGCACCAACGTGTTCTCCAATTATCATTGAGAGTTTAGAAACATCATATTCGCCATTGCCTTTGTCAACTATTAAACCGCTGGCTTTTAGTGTTTCAAATAATACTGTTTTCTTTTTAAATAGTAGTCCGAATGTGACTTTTGAGCCGAATGTAGATCTCTTATCAACTGCATCATGAATTTCTTCTTCTCTGATACCTTCAACTTCGTTTTTTGTAGCCTGATTTTTTCTGGCAACTTTCATGTCAGAGTCTTTTCCGCTAATCCATTCGCCAAAGTTGTTTTCGCCTCCAAGAGCTTTTTTAGTGTATCTGTTATAGTCACCATCAGCTTCTAATGATTTTTTTGCATCTCTTTCAACGCCTTTAGAGCTGGTTGAATCTGATTCGCTGATTGCTTCCCTTACTGTTGCTCTGGCTTCTGGCATGATAGTTCTTTTTTCAAAATCACTGTCTTTTCTCTTCCAGTGAAGTGCTTTGTAGAATATATTACCATGTTTAAGGTAGTCTTTGTAATAGGAACCCTTATCTTTAAATTCTTTTCTAGCTTCTTTGTATGCTGCTTCTTCATCCATTCCTGCTTTTACAAGTTTTTCATAGGCTTCTTTGATTTCACCATATTCTTTAGATCTCTGTGCAACTTCGGCATTTTCAACTAAAGCTTTTAATACATCTTTTGCGAAATCGTCTTTTTTGCCAATCTGTAATTTTTCTTTAACAGCTTTTTCTAATTTATCAACATCGTCTTTTGATTTATAACCAACTTCATTAATTGCATTTAAAATATATTCAACCTGACCCTGCAAATCTTTGTATTTAGGATCATCTGCATTTACGCCGAGTCTTTCCTGAAGCTTAGCTTTTATTTCAGAAGGAGAAGCTGCTACTTCTTCTTTTAAAATTGTTACAACATACTTTTCCATTCTTTTAACATCTTTTTTAGTATATGTTGTTTGCTGAGGATTTGTTGCAGGTTGAGTTGTTTTGATATCAGCACCAAAGATTGCTTTGTAATCATCTTCGCTAACCTGACCATTTTTAACGGCTGCATCTGCATAACCTTTAAAAATTTCAATTTCGTTATTTTCGATAACACCATTTCCATCATCAGCAGCTGTTGCTAACTGTTGTAATTTCCCGCTTAACTTAGAAATTTCAATTCCTTCAATTCCCATAATAATATGCTCCTTTTCCTCGTATTTTTACTCTTGTATATATAAAGTATTTTTAGTTACGAGAATTGCGCAGAGCTTTTACAAAACTTTACAATTGTTAATAAAATTATTAAGAGTTTCAAGGGAACGGTTAGACAGCAGTTCGTTTTTGAGCTTTTTGTCTTTTTTAGGTAAACGTTTTTCCAACGGAGTTAAAATACCCCAGTTTGAATTAATTGGCTGTAGCGGCAAGTATCTTACAGAGTTATCGCGTGAGGATATGTGCTTAAGATGAGCAATGTCGGTTATGTAGAAAGTCAATGCACCCAGCATTGTTTCTCGTGGCAGGCTGATAAGAGGTTCTCCTTTTATTCTTCTTGCCATATTAATTCCTGCAAGCATTCCGGTTGCTATAGATTCTGTGTATCCTTCTGTTCCTGTAATTTGACCGGCAAAGAATAGTCCTTCTCTTTGTCTGGTTTCTAGTGTAGGGTTAAGAATTTGCGGACTATTTATAAAAGTGTTTCTGTGCATTACTCCGTAACGAACAATATTAGCTTCTTCAAGCCCGGGGATTGAGTGTATTAATTCTTTCTGCGCTCCCCATTTGAGATTTGTCTGAAAGCCTACCAGATTGAACAGTGTTTTTGCCGAGTTATCCTGTCTTAGCTGCACCACTGCATAATTTTCAATTCCTGTACGTTTATCAATAAGACCTACAGGTTTCATAGGACCGAACCGGAGCGTATCAATTCCGCGAGATGCAAGAACTTCTACAGGCAGACAGGATTCAAAAAACTTTGCACCGGCATCTACACTGTGCTGTTCTATTCTTGGTGCATTAATTAATATATTATAGAAGTTTTCATACTCTTCTTTATTCATAGGGCAGTTGATATATGAAGCTTCTCCTTTGTCATATCTTGATGCCCAAAAAGCTTTTTCAAAATTAATAGACTCTGCTTCTACTATCGGGGCAATAGCATCAAAGAAATGGAGATGTTCGCTCTTTGTGAACTCTTTAATTGCCTCTGCAAACTTATCACTTGTAAGCGGGCCTGATGCTATAATAACATTTCCTTCAGGTATTTCAGTTATTTCTTCTCTTACAAGTTCAATATCAGGATTGTTATTAATACGCTCAGTAACTGCCTTTGAAAAGTCTTCCCTTGCAATAGCAAGTGCATTACCTGCTGGAACAGCATTTTCGTATGCGATTTTAATAAGCTCGCCGCCTAAAATCTCCATTTCTTTTTTCAAAAGACCGCTGGCATTGGTTATATCAGAGGAACCCAAACTATTAGAGCATACAAATTCGGCACAATCAGAGGTAACATGTGCACCTGTAGTTTTATTAGGCCGCATTTCATACAGCTTAACTTTTATTCCTCTTTTGGCAAGCTGGAGAGCAGCTTCTGAACCTGCAAGACCTGCGCCTATTATTTTAACATCTTCCATGTATAATCCTTTGTCTATTAGTAGCGGCCAACTTGATTTCTACCGTGTTCTTTTGCGTAATACAAACCTTTGTCTGCCCACTCTATCAAATCCTGAGGGGTTTGTGCATTATCAGGGAATGTTGAAACTCCAAGACTTATTGTAACATTAACTTTATCAACAGGAGTCAGATGAAATGGTGTTTCTGCTACAGCTTTACAAATTCTGTTCGCATTGAATAATGCATCTTCTGCTGAGGTATTAGGCAGGATAATTGTCATTTCTTCACCGCCGTATCTGCATACATAATCTGTTGCACGTGAATTGTTTTTAAGAATTTTTTGCAACCTGCCTTAAGACAGCATCTCCTGCTTGATGGCCGTATGTGTCATTAAATTTCTTGAAGAAATCAATATCAATTATGATTAATGAGAAAGCCTGATTGTATCTTCTGGCAATGTCTATTTGTTTTCTGAGTGTATCCTGAAAATATCTGTGGTTATACAGCTCTGTTAATCCATCTATTGTGGCCAGTTTATACTGGTATTCAAAATCACGTGCTTTCAAAAGATATTTAGCTAAGAATGATAGTGCAAATGCTGCCATGATAGAGATTACAGGCATTACAACCGGAATCCACAAATTATATAATTCCATTAAATAATATGAGATAAATAAATATGCAATGCCAAATAGTATTGTAGAAAGCGACGCAAATAAGGTTGAAGTCGATAGCATTACGATAGCACCGACGATTGCTATAACTGATGTAATTATAATAATATCAGTAAACGCATCCGTTTTTCTTATAAAGTTATTATCCAGCATATTGTTAAAGAATGTAGCGTGTACTTCTACTCCGGGATAAATAATGTTTTGTATAGGAACACTTTTATTATCCTGAAGCGCGGTTGCTGTTGTTCCGATAATAATAACTTTATCTTTAAAATCAAATTTTGTATTCAAACTCTTATTAGTGCCGGTCATTGCATTAATTACTTCATACATCGGTATAATTGTATGAGTACCGCTCGGGCCGTACCAGTTAAGTATTGCATTTCCGTCTTTTGTAAGGGGTATTTTTGTATCAAATACTTTTAAGTTAGAATTTGCATCAATTACAAAATCTTTTGCATTTTTTTGTTCAATATAGTCGGCCCCTGCTTTAAAAGATAGATACGGATAGTATTTATCTTTATACATCATAATAGGTGTAATTTCTCGTAAAATACCGTCACTAGCTCTCTGAACGTTTGTCATTCCTATATTAACTTTTCCATCAATTAATGAAGACATTATAGGTCTGCAGTTTTTATAACTTTTTTGTGAAAAATCAATGTTTGAGTCATTTTCAATATTTAAAGCCAGTCTATCCGGCAGATCTATTGGAATTCTTAAGCTGGAAGGCTGGTCATCAAGGTTCATTCCAGTATAAATATTATTAAATTTATTCATTGTATCCGCGAGGTACCTGTCAGCATCAGCAGATGTTCTTATAGATTTAATGAACATTAAATCAAAAATTATTGACTGCGGCTTTTGTGCTTCAAGATAGTTTATCAAATCTGCGTAAACATTTCTGGGAATAGGCCATTCTCCGTATTTCTCCCACAGAGATTCTAAACTTGCATCGTCTACTGCAAGTACAACTATATCTTTATTTGGCAGCGGGCGTTTATGAATAACCTGCAAAGACTGTCTGTAGTCAAAAGTTCTGTTTTCTGCTACTTCAAAGAATGAAACTATTACATTCTTAAGAGTTTTATTATTTTGTAACAGTACAAAACCTATTAGCAAAGTTGCCAGAACAAGAAGCAAATAAGTTCCATAGATAAACCATTTTGTCTTAATAAGATTTTTCATATCTCCCCCAAAATTGTAAATTATATTCTAGTATAGTTAATTTTAGCTTTCTTTGCAAGGATTTTATCCACACAAATACTCTTTTCAATCAGGCTGTTATTGAATTTCAAAAGCTCTGTTGATTGGAGTAAATCAAGCGGGTTGAGTAAATATTTTAATAAGCATTCTTCATGTAAATTCATAATACTTTCTATGACGGCAAAACTTGACAATTCTTTAATAATTATTAAAACGATACTGCATATGTATGATATTTCCAAAAAATATCTAAAAAAAATAAAAAACAAGCCGATAAAATTATTAAAAGAGGTGAAATATATGTTTAACGGATTTTATCCAAGGTATGAATTAGAGGCACGAATACAGCACACAAAGCTTGACAGCTGGGGTGATTTCCCGTCAGCAAGAATGAACAGAGTGGAGGAACCTTCTACTACAGATTTTCAGAGTGTAATGTCAGGCCTCGTAGAAGGACTTAACACCTCAATGAATGCGCCTGATAACCTGTTGAAAGATGCAATGATGGGCTCGGAGAATGTGGATATTCATGATGTAATGGTAGCAATGTCCAAGGCAGAAATTGCTGTTAATGTCGCAACCACTGCAACGGGTAAGGTCATACAAGCGTATGATAAAATAATGCAAATTCAAATTTAGGCTTCTCATATTTAATATATATGTGTATAATATTTGTATAGGGCAGGATTATGGATTTTAAAAAGTTACTGGAAAATAAGATTCTTTTAGCCTCAATAGTAGGAGGTGTTGTCCTGCTTTTAATTGTTTTTATTATATGCGGAACGATTGCAGCTTCAAGTAAATCGAAAAATGACCAGATTGATGTCAGTAAAGAACCTTTAAAAGAAGATGTTGATCTTTTAACAACTGATAATCTTGGAAAAGCCCTTGAGATTCAGGCCCTCCTTGCCAGAAATAATATTGTTGCAGCCCGTGCTGTTGATGGTACTAAGTCTGTACTTCGTCTTAAAAAAGGCGACTGTACACCTGGTATGAAGAAATGTACAACCGAACAGAGAGATAGAGCCATTATGGTTATTGTTGAAAGCGGTTTGTATGACCAGAATGTAGGATTAGAAATTTTTGATAAAGGTGATTTTACTTCTACTAAAGAGGATAAAAGAATAAGACTCGTAAGAGCTATGAATGGCGAGTTGGCTCGCTTAATCAGAAGAATAGATGGTATTGAAAATGCATCCGTATTTATTTCAATTCCTGAGCAAACGATGTTTTCGTCTATGCAAAAACCAGTAACAGCAACTGTACAGCTGCAAGTCGCAGTCGGTCAAACTCTTAATATGGGAACAATAAAAGCAGTTTCTAATTTACTTTTAGGAAGTGTTTCCGGCTTGAAGAATGAAAATATTTCTATAACAGATACAAATGGACATGTATACAATAGTTTAGTGGATGCACAGTCTGAAATGCTTGCAAGATTGCAGGAAAATGACAAATATATGCAGGAGAAGGTTCAAACGCAGTTGAACAGACTTATCGGGCAGGGGAAATACGTTGCAACAGTAAGTACATTTCTTAAACAGGCGCCTGTAGAAAAATTTACAATAGAGTATGATCCACAGAAGAAAGCTTCTGTTACGGAACAAACTTTCTCAGAAGGTCTTGGTGACCAGACTATGGACACAAATAAAAACACCAATGCTGTAAGTGTATATCTTCCAAACGGACTTCCGGCAGGCAGCTCTGACTCAACTCAAAATAGAAGCTATTCAAGAACTGCACGTGAAACCCAGTATGGTGTTACAAAGGTTCAGACAAATGAATATATGTCACCGGGTACGCTAGAAGAAATTTCTATTGCTGTAACTCTTGAAAAAGATGCTCTTCCGGTAGAATTAACTCTAGAAGAATTAAAAGAACTTGTTGCACATGCTGCAAGCCCGAAGGCTGATCCTGAAAATGTGACAATCGCATTTGCCGATTCGCTTGATCCTTTTATGGCAGGTGATAAAAATGTAAAAGCTCCTATAAAAGCTGAACACGGTAACCCTTGGTGGCTTGCAATAGCTCTCCTTGCATTCGGCCTATTCTTCGGCCATAAAGCATTAACTCAAAAAATTAATGCTGCGAAAGCTGCTCAAGAAGAAGAACTCAATCGTTTAAGAGAGATGAATGAAGCACAGGAAAAACAAATTAAGGACTTAAGCATAAATGCTGCTGATTTAATCCAGAAGCAATCCCAATTACAACAAGGACTTTTGGAACAGCAGAATAGACCGGCCGCAATACCTGCATCCGGTGCAGAAATACGTGAGGCATTACGTGAATTAAAACGTGAATTTGATGGTGTTGATGAAGCCGAAGCCGGAGAAAAAATCAGAAGCTGGATTGAACAAGGATAAAGAGGGAAGCTTAAATTAAAGCTTCCATTAACTCTTCAAATTCCGGAAATGATATATTTGTCCATTCAAATCCGTTTATTGCAACTTCATTTTTGCACACAAGCCCTGCTACATAAAAACTCATTGCAAGCCTGTGGTCGTGATAACTTTCGAGTTCTGCTCCTCCGCTTAATTCTTTTTTCCCTCTTACAATAAAACCGTCTTGGGTTTCTTCTATATTTACTCCGATTTTCGTGAGTTCATTTACTAAACACTTAATCCTGTCTGACTCTTTGTTTCTCAAATCTCCGGCATTTCTTACGATTGTCTCACCCTCTGCCTGAGATGCTAAAACTGCAATTACAGGAAGTTCGTCAATTAATCTTGGAATATCTTCTCCTTCAATGACACAGCCATTTAAAGTTCCTGTATATTGTACTCTTATGTCGGCGCAAGGCTCACCTGCAATTATATGTTCATTCATTATCTCTACGCATCCGCCCATTCGAGATACAATGTCAATTATTCCTGAACGTGTATGGTTAACTCCAACATTTTTAATAACAAAATCAGAACCTTTAACTATTAATCCTGCAACAATAAAGAATGCGGCAGAAGATATATCCCCGACAACATCAATATCTTTGGCTGTTAATTGTGAAGGTCTTACTGTAACATTTGTTCCATTGATTAGAATATCTGCATCAAGATATTCTAAAAGTCTTTCCGTGTGATCCCTTGAGGTGTAAGGCTCTATGAAAGTGGTTTCACCATCCGCGTTCAATCCCGCAAGCAATAGACAGGACTTAACCTGTGCGCTTGCCAACTTTGAGTGGTAAGTAATACCTTGAAGCGGGCGTCCTTTTATTGTTAATGGTGCGTGGCCGTCAACAGAAGTTATATCAGCTCCCATAAGCGTCAAGGGCTCTATAATGCGTTTCATCGGGCGCTTTGACAGACTTGTATCCCCAATCATAACAGAGTCAAAATTCTGACCCGCAAGGATACCTGATACAAGGCGCATTGTTGTACCTGAATTACCATTATCCAGAGGGGTTTGAGATTTTTTTAATTCACCTGTGGATTTAATTTTTAAAGTTTTGTTGTCGAGAAATTGAATATCAACACCAAGCTGTTTGAATAAATTTAAAGTCGAATGACAATCCGCGCCGCTTGAGAAGTTTCTTATTATGCATTCACCCTTGGCAATTGATGAAAACATTACAGCTCTGTGTGATATTGATTTATCAGAAGGGATTGTTATACTTCCTCTGAGCCCTTGTTCAAGCTTTTTAACAGTTTTTAGCATATATCAAAAATCTCTTTACATTTTTTGAAAACTTCTTTTGCATTGTTTAACGCAAGCATATTTGGCCCATCACATAATGCACAATCTGGATCTGGATGTACTTCAAAGAAAAGCACATCTGCCCCTGCTGCCATAGCGCATTTTGCAAGCGTCGGAACAAATCTTCTTTCGCCTCCGGTAGAGTCTCCATTTGAACCCGGCATTTGTACACTATGTGTTGCATCAAATACGACAGGATAGCCTAATTCTTTCATTATTGGTATGGCACGGAAGTCAACCACGAGGTTTCCGTATCCGAAAGTTACGCCTCTATCAGTGAGCATAATTTGTTTATTACCGCTGTCTTCGACTTTTTTTACAAGAGATTTCATTTGCTGCGGCGCTAAGAATTGGCCTTTTTTGATATTAACTATTTTACCTGTCTTTGCAGCAGCCACCAGTAAATCAGTCTGTCTGCATAAAAACGCAGGAATTTGAAGAATGTCTGCAACTTCAGCAACTATAGCCGCCTGTTCCGGAAGATGAATATCTGTAACGATTGGAAGCTCAAATTCTGATTTAATTTTGGAGAGCATTTCCAGACCTTTTTCCAGCCCCGGTCCTCTGTATGAAGTTATAGAAGAACGGTTTGCTTTATCAAACGATGATTTGAATACATAATTTATATCCAGTTCTTCACAGACCTTTTTTAAACCTTCTGCTGTTGTGCGCAGTATATCCATTGATTCTGCCGCGCAGGGGCCGGCCAGGATAGTAAGTTTATTTGCACCGATTTCAAAGTTATTAAGTTTTATAGCCATAATTTCTCTCTTATTACTTAATTTATGTCCCAACGACCGCAGGTTCCGCCCCAGCGAGCAATAATATTACCTTTAATATCACCGATTTTTTCAACATGGCCTACAGGTTCAGCACCTTCAAGGATTGTTATAACTTCACAATTGTTAGAACATCCTGTACACTGGCAGGTTACTGACTGGAAGTTCATGCTTCCGACTTCCCATCCTTTAAACTTGGTTTCAGTTTCAGTGTACTGGTGGTTTTCCATTGCAAGAAGCGCTGCACCTATTGCACCCATTGTCTGGTGGTTTTCAGGAACAACAATTTTTGTGTTCAAAGCTTCTTCAAAAGCCTTAACCATACCAGAATTTGTTGCAACACCACCTTGGAATGAAATTGTAGGTAACAATTCTTTACCGAGGGCGAGGTTAGAAAGGTAGTTTCTAACGAGTGCCTGACAAAGACCGTAAAGCAAATCCTCTACAGGGTAGCCTAACTGCTGCTTGTGGATTAAGTCTGATTCAGCAAATACGCCGCAGCGGCCTGCAATACGAGCAGGGTTGTCTGAGCGCAGAGCTGTTTCGCCGAACTTTTCAATCGGCACATTTAGTCTTTGAGCTTGATGGTCAAGGAAACTTCCTGTACCGGCTGCACAAACTGTATTCATTGCAAAATCTGTAACAATACCGTCGCGTAGGATAATTATTTTGCTGTCCTGACCGCCTATTTCAAGAATAGTTTGAACCCCCGGTATATTTGTACTTGCTGCAACAGCGTGAGCTGTAATTTCGTTTTTTACAACATCTGCACCGACAAGAGCTCCTGCAAGATTTCTTCCTGAACCTGTTGTTCCGACTCCTCTAACGGAATAATCGCACAATGCTTGTGAAATTATCTGTTTCATACCGTTTTGTACAGCATCAACCGGTTTACCTGCTGTTTTTAGCATATATGAATCAACGTATTTACCCTTTTCGTCAACCAGTGCTAATTTTGTAGTAACGGAACCTACATCTATTCCTAAATATACATCTAAACTCATCTTTTTACCTTCTTCCCTCTGAATTCAATGTATTTATTATATCACAAAAGTATGTGCGGGATTTCTTAAACTTTTGTAACAAAAAGGAAATTTATCTAGCCTATCTAACTTTATATAAATAAAAGATGGGATTTGGAGGATATTAAATGTCTCGAATTGATGGATTATTTAAGCTTGCGGCTAAAGAAACCTTATTTGGCGTGAGAAAATGGGTTAAGCCTGAAAGCTTAGAGGGTTTAAGATATACTCCTCTGGCAACGGATTGTTTAAAGTTAAAGAAAAACCCGTTATCTGAATTTAAAAACTATATGGCTGGAATAGAGCGTGAAGGTAAAAACTTTGTGCCGGAAAATCCTGATTCGATTGCTGGACAATATTCAAAAAGTTTACAAAAAGGTCTGTTGAAACTGAAACCTTGTATTGAAAGCTATAAAAATTTTATATTAAAAAATGCAGAAAAATTAAATGTTTCAAAGGATGAATATTATGAACTGGTAGATGAAATCGCTAAAAAAGTGCAAAAAGAAATCAGAGAAAATCCCGGTAATTTAAGAAAAGAATTTGTTGATAATACCGGAAAAATTCATAAATGGGCAGAAATTTTTGCAACCCAGCATTTTGAAAATGGGAAAAATATTTACAGCAAATTTTATGATGAAAAAATGTATAATAACGCTGTAAAAGAGTATACGGAATTTGTCGAAAAGCTAACCGGTAAAAAAGTTCTCATTGGTTGTACAAGCAGGATGAATTGGGGAATACAAGCTTTAGGAGCTTTTAATGACCCTAAAGCATATCAAAATATGGATTATATATTAATATCACATGGCAAAAATTCATCACTAATAACTGATACAAAAAATCCTCTTACCTGGCGTTTTTCAGATAATGATAAAAGTGTTTATGAATTTATAGAAAAGAATGTGCCAAAAGGGAAAAAGGTTATGGTACTTTGTTGCGAAACAGACGGTATAAGAAAAGCTGGTAAAACAGCAGAAGAAATGTTTGATAGAACAGGAAACAGAATGTATGGAATAGGAAATGAAGTCTGGGCGACTTGGGCGCATCAAAACGAAGCGATTAAGATTTGCGAAAGTGGTGTAAGACACATTATAGGGCATTGCGAATCCGCTGGCTCTGGGATAATAATGTCCAGAATCGGAGATGGT
>OHDC01001009.1_pt1 | contig 12063 bp, 10 predicted proteins | sample 1566851 | NCBI WGS metagenome assembly OHDC01 (sample SAMEA3879590, study PRJEB24766) | human gut metagenome | biome: human-associated habitat; feature: feces | place: USA | collected 1985/1987 | reverse complement strand
TATGGGAAATATGGAATGATGCGGAAAACGTATCTGAAAGAGCATCGTCCGGCAATGTATTCACTGTATATGTTGGAAGACAGACTGACAGAACATCTGAATGCTGTAGACAACGAAGCACAGGAGAGGATGGGTATTCTGGTGCGTCAGATGATGGAGAGGCAGGGCATTACGGAAGAATTGAAAGCTCGTGATCAGATGGAATGGGTCAGATTGGTAAATGGTATTCGTAATATGGCAGAAGAGATTGTGTTAAAAGAATTGGTCTATATTTAAAGTGTGGAAAGCTCCTTCGGGAGCTTTTTGCTGTTTATAAGATAAATTCTGTCGGAGATTTATTATAAAACATTACTTTACAAGAAGAATAAAAAAGCATATAATTCTTTTATAATATATTTAATAAAAGAGGGTAAGAAAACGGAAAATAAAGATAAAAAAAATATAACAAGAAAAAAAATAATTAATTATGTGCTGAACAATCATGTTACATCTAAGGCGGAAATCGCAAAAGAGTTAAACTTGAGTATGCCGACTGTGTTAGCAAATGTGAATGACTTGTTAGAAAAAAGGGTGTTGGAAGAAACTGGGGAATATGCTTCAACCGGTGGAAGGAAGGCAAAAAGTATAGGGATTAATAAGTCATACTGTCATGCAATGGGAATTTTGATTACAGCGAATCATATAGAAATGGTATTAGTAAATCTTGGAGATGAGATTATAAAAAAAGATCGCATCCGTTTAAAATTTACGGCAGAATTATCCTATTGTACAGAGGTGGCACAAAAGGTCAAAACTTTTCTTGAAGGCGAATTAGCGAAGGATACGCTGCTTGGGATTGGAGTGGCGATTCCGGGAATTATTGATCAGAAAGAACGGATCGTTTTAAAATCCCATGCTTTAGGTATAGAGAATTATAGTCTGCGCTTTTTAGAGCAGGCTCTGGAAATTCCAGTATATTTTGAAAACGATGCTAATGCTGCAATGCTTGCAGAAAAAAAACAAAAGTATCCAAATGCGATATATCTGTCTTTGAACCACACCTTAGGAGGTGCATTCTGCATAGATGGAAAGCTGTTTCGAGGGCAGAACCAGAAAGCAGGGGAGTTTGGTCACATGATACTCGTTCCCGGTGGAAGAAAGTGTTATTGTGGTAAATCAGGATGTGCAGATGCATATTGTGCTGCAAGTGTACTGACACAAGATAACAGGCAGTCACTGGATGCATTTATGGAAAAAATTGAAAGTGGTGATGAAAAAATTTTGCAGACATGGAATGAGTATCTGGATCATCTTGCTGTTTTGATATCAAATCTGCGGATGGCATATGATATGGATATCATACTAGGAGGTGATGTGGGAGGTGTATTGTCAGATTATATGATACCACTGGGAGAAAAAGTGATGGCATATAATGGCTTTGAGCATGATGTTTCATACTTGAAAAATTGTTCGTATAAGAAAGAAGCGTCGGCTGTTGGAGCCGCGAAATACTTTTTTACAAAACATATGGTAGAATTGTAAATTTTTTGAACGCAGATAAGCAGTCCACCGCATCTAGTGCGTAGGGCAAGGGGATGTTTAGTCGGTTGGAGTTAAAAACTCCCACTGACAGGTTGCAAAGCGAATGCAGATGTCCGCTTTATATGTGTGAAAAACGAGAAGTTGTGTAAAATTAGAAAAAGATATTATAGTAAAAAACGGAAAGAAAACAGTAACTACGGTTTTCTTTCCGTTTTTTTGCGTGTTAATTGTGAAAAATACACAAAAAATAGATTTTGAAATTATGAAATATATAGAAATATGAAAAAACATATTGACAAATTGTGTTTATAGGACAATAATATAATTACTTTGATAAAACATTTTATAAAACATAAAATAAAACAATATAAAAAAGGAGGAAACAATTATGTTACAGCAGGTAATGACAAATCCAGGAGAAATTATTTTCAGAGAGGTTCCGGTTCCGGAGGTAAAGGAAAATCAGGTGTTGGTAAAGATTATGAATATTGGTGTTTGTGGATCAGATATTCATGTTTATCATGGAAAACATCCGTTTACAAAATATCCGGTAACACAGGGACATGAGGTTTCAGGTGAGATTACAGAACTTGGAAAAAATGTCACAGAGTTTCATGTGGGACAGAAGGTGACGATAGAGCCTCAGGTATATTGTGGACATTGCTATCCATGTCGTCATGGAAAGTATAATCTCTGTGAGGAATTAAAAGTAATGGGATTTCAGACGACAGGAACAGCATCTGAGTATTTTGCAGTGGATGCATCTAAAGTAACACCTATTCCAGAAGATATGTCCTATGAAGAAGGAGCTATGATCGAACCTCTTGCTGTGGCAGTTCATGGTGTAAAACAGATGGGCGATGTGGCTGGCATGAATATTGCAGTCCTTGGCGCAGGACCGATCGGAAATCTCGTGGCACAGGCAGCAAAAGGAATGGGGGCAGCGAAAGTGATGATCACAGATATCAGTGATCTTAGACTGGCAAAGGCAAAAGAATGTGGAATTGATGTGTGTGTGAATACCCTAAATAAAGACTTCGGTGAGGCAATGATCGAAGCATTTGGACCGGATAAGGCGGATGTGATCTACGACTGTGCCGGAAACAATATCACAATGGGACAGGCAATTAAATATGCAAGAAAAGGAAGCACGATCGTACTGGTGGCTGTTTTTGCAGGAATGGCAGAAGTAGATCTTGCAGTGGCAAATGACCACGAACTTGACATTAAGAGCACGATGATGTACCGCCATGATGATTATATAGATGGAATCAGACTGGTAAATGAGGGCAAAGTTCATTTGAAACCGCTCATCTCAAAGACATTTGCTTTTAAAGATTATCTGAAGGCATACCAGTATATTGATGATAACCGCGAGACAACGATGAAAGTAATTATCAACGTCAATGAAAAGTAAGGAGTTCGTATGGAAAATAAATATGGAATTGTCGGAGTTGCCCATGTCGGGCTTCCGACAAACGATTTACAGAAAACAGTTGAGTTTTATAAGAGTCTTGGATTTGAAGAAATTATGCAGACATATAATGAAAAAGCAGGGGAAAAAGTGGCATTTTTACAGATAAAAAATTACTGTATAGAGACTTTTGAAAATGGGCAGGCGGCAATGTCAGACGGTGCATACCAACATGTAGCACTTGATGTGGAAGACATTGAAAGTATGTATCAGAAAATCTGCAATGAAAAATACACAGTTATTACAGACGGAATCGAAGAACTGCCATTTTGGGAAAAGGGTGTGAAGTTTTTTATGATTAAGGGACCAAATGAGGAAAGAATAGAGTTTTGTCAGAAACTCTGATAAAAATAGGAGGGACATATGAGAAGCGAAAACAAAAATGGAAAAGTACCGCTGATCAGTAAGATTGCATATGGGTTTGGTGATGTTGGATGTAATTTCAGCTGGATGTTCGTCAGTAATTTTCTGATGATATTTTATACAGATGTGTTCGGAATCAGTATGGCGGCTGTGTCAGCACTTATGCTTTTTTCAAGATTCTGGGATGCAATCAATGATCCAATCGTCGGGGGACTTACGGATAAAACAAAATCGAGATGGGGACGGTACCGTCCATGGCTGTTAGTAGCGGCACCAATTACAGCGATCCTTCTTGTTATGACATTCTGGGCAAGACCCGACTGGCCACAGAATGGAAAAATCATTTATATGGTAATTACATATTGTCTGCTGGTTTTGGGGTATACCTGTGTGAATATTCCATATGGAACCTTGTGTGGTGCTATGACACAGGATATTGATGAACGTGCAAAAATAAATACATCCCGTTCGGTTGCAGCGATGATTGCAATTGGTGTGTTAAATATTATCACAGTTCCACTGCTCAGCAAATTCGGAAGTCACAGTGCAAAGACAGGATATCTGACGGTTGCGGTCATATATGGATGTATTTTTACAGCCTGTCATTTCTTCTGCTTTGCGAAGACGAAAGAGGCAGTGATTATTCCGGAAAAAGAAAAAATTTCTGTAAAGATACAGTTGAAAGCAGTCATGCAGAACAGACCATATCTTCTTGCATTGGCAGGACAGATATTATTTGGATTTACATTATATGGTAGAAACGCAGATATTCTGTATTATTTTACATATGTGGAAGGAAATGCCTCCTACTACACAACTTATTCGATGTGCATCATTATTCCTTCTATCATAGGGGCAGCCTGTTTTCAACCATTATTCCGCAAGTTGAATAACAAAGGAAGAACAGCATCTCTCTTTGCTTTATTTACAGGAATTTCCATGTTGTCTATGTTTTTCTTCAATGCCAAAGAATCACCGGCTATTTTTTATGCATTATCTGGTCTCACACAGTTTTTTTTCTCTGGATTTAATACCGCAATCTATGCAATTATTCCAGACTGTGTGGAATATGGGGAGTGGAAAACCGGACTTAGAAATGACGGTTTTCAGTATGCATTTATTTCACTTGGAAATAAAATCGGAATGGCAGTTGGAACAGCACTTTTAGCAGGATTACTTGGAAAATGTGGTTATATTGCAAATCAGACACAAAATGCAACTGTACTTTCAATTATGAAACATGCATTTACGACGATTCCAGGTGCACTTTGGATTGTGACTGCGGTTGTATTATTTTTCTACCGGTTAAATAAAAAACGTTATAACGAGATTGTGGAGGAACTGAAAAATGGAAGAAAAAGTTGATATTGTGGCATTGGGGGAATTACTGATTGATTTTACGGAAGCAGGACACAGTCAGGGTGGGAGAAAATTGTTCGAACAGAATCCCGGCGGTGCTCCGGCAAATCTTCTAACCGTTGCAAGCCACTTTGGGTATCGCACCTCTTTTATTGGAAAAGTTGGAAACGATATGCATGGTAAATTTTTAAAGAGGACACTGCAAACGGAAGGAATCAATACAGATGCTATCGTCGAAGATCCGGATTATTTTACGACACTGGCATTTGTGGAAATCGGTGAAAATGGAGAAAGAAATTTTTCTTTTGCAAGAAAACCGGGTGCAGATACACAGTTAAAAAAAGAAGAACTGGATCAGACGTTAATTTCCGGATGCAGAATTTTTCATTTTGGATCATTATCGCTGACAGACGAGCCGGCAGAAAGCGCAACGATCGAAGCAGTAAAAATGGCAAAAGCAGCGGGTGTACTTATTTCATATGATCCAAATTACCGCCCGTCTCTTTGGAAGAGCAAAAAGTATGCAGTGAAAAAAATGAAGTCTGTTGTAGAACTGGTAGATGTCATGAAAGTATCGGATGAAGAGAGTATTCTCCTGACAGGGGCTAAAAGTTATGAGCAGGCTGCAGAAGAAATTCTTGCTATGGGACCAAAGCTGGTTGCCATTACATTGGGAGAACATGGCGTTCTTATGGCAACAAAAAGCAGAAAAGAAATCATAAAAGCGTTTAAGACCAATGCAGTCGATACAACCGGAGCGGGGGATTCTTTCTGGGGAGGCGTATTATGCAGTATTCTTTCTATAAATAAGCCAGTAGAAAAGATGGAATGGGAAGAAATCAGAAAGTGTGCTGTTTTGGGAAATGCAGTTGCAGGATTGTGTGTGCAAAAGAGAGGTGGAATCCCTGCGATTCCGACGAAAGAGGCAGTGTTTGAATTTATGCAGAAATAATGAATGTATATGAACAAACTATTATTATACGCGGCAAACGAAAATGTGTCAATCCTCTGGCGGCGGCAGCCGAGACCCCCAACGAGCGTATCGGAATGTCCAAAAGGATATTCCGATACATTGCTCGCCTACGGTATCCCGAATCCGGGATACCCCACACCCTCCGGGCAAAGTCCATCCATCAGGTCTTGCCTATGTTATCTGAATGCGCCTCAAAAAACAGTTTTTACATCTGTATTGTAATTCCAACAAGAAAGGATTCCTCACCGGGAACAAGATCGAGATCACCGCCATGGCCTTCAATGATTTTTCGGACAGAGGAAAGCCCGATTCCATGATCAGCAGATGTACCCTTTCGGGAGAGGAATGTTTTTCCCTCCTGCAAGGCCAGACCGTCGTAAGTGTTTTCAATCTTCAAAAAGTACATATTGCCTCTGGTTTCGCCTGCAATGAAAATGCGGTGCACCCCTTGCTTTTGGCGGCTGCACGCCTCAACGGCATTGTCCAAAAGATTGCCCAGCACCGTACACAGTTCCACATCGGTAAGCGGCATCTGATCGGGAAGATCGAGCCGCACTTGAAATTCTGTCCCTTGTGTCTGCGCCATGCCGTAGTAGTATTCAATCAGCGCATTTACAACGGGATTTTTGCAGAACTGGGCAGGGGAGTGCCCCGATGTTGCCGCAACCTGTTCCTCTACCTGTAACAGGAAGGAGCAGATCTCCGTCTGCCCACGTTCAGAGGCCATGCGGTCTATGGTGCGCAGATGGTGTTTGATGTCGTGAATCAGCCTTCTGTTTTCTGCCGCTGCTTCAGAAACCTGACGGCTGTATTCGGTCTGCATAGAAAGCTGACGGATGACCTGCTTGCGTTCTTCCTGGAAAATCAGGCTGTTTCCATATCCTTCTATCACATCGCGCCAGAGGGAATAACCGATGGCTGCTGCTATGAAAAAGCTGCCCCATTCCACAAACCAACCGCCGATAACCGGCTCATAAACCGGCAGAAGGCGATCCCATATAAAGGCGCAGGTTGCGGCTGCCGCAGCATAGAAGATCGGCCTGCTCCGTTTTTCTCCTCTGTGAATGGCAAGCACAGCGATGATAAGCAGATAGAGCGCAGATGCCGCCTTATAACAAAAGACCGATGCAGAGAAAAAGCGAATGGCTCCAAGGGAGAGATGGGAAGCCATCATGCCATACAAAAACGCATATACCAGGAAGGCAGCGCCCACTCCATTACTGATGGCCGCAGGCAGGAAGCCCGGCCTGCATATCCGGTTTTGCAGAACCACGATCAGCCAGGTAACCAGATAGATACAGAACAGTTCAATCGTGTACCAGGGGAATATGGGAACAGCAGCCAGCATATGAAGCACAGGATAGGATGACAGGCCGCACATGGCAAGGCAGATCAGCCCGAACAGGAATGTATTGTTCTGTTTCATCCGGCGGCTGAAATAAAAGGACAGCAGCGCACAGACAAAGGTAACCGTACAGCCAAACAGGCAGAATGCAAACCGGATTCCTCTGGTTGTATTGACCGCCAGCATCGTTCCGAAAGCAGGCGGATAGACAATCCCTCCGTAAAAGTGGTCATAGTTGCTGACCGCTATGGTGAGTGTGACCGGTTTTCCGCCATGAAAAGTGACCATGCGGTTTTGAACCAATGGTGTCCCCTGTGCAGGTTCCCCCATTTGCAGGATCAGGTCATGATCCAGATAAAGGTTGTAAGCAGAAAACACTTCCGGGATTTCCAGTGCATACGCTTCCTTCCGTTCCGGCAGGAAGAATGTCATCTGGTAAGTCCCGCAGCCATAGGGAGAAGGGTTTGCAGGGCTGGAGAAATTGGTCTGCGCTCCAATGGAAAGGTAGCGCATATAATGGCTTTCATCCCGTATTTCTTCCGGGGTCAAAAGCGCGTCAGGATAAAACGCCCAGCCGGATACCAGAAAGCGCACCGGTGACTTTTGAAGTTCTTCCTCAGAAAGCGCCAGAATCCCATTTGCCGCCTGAATTGTGTTCTGGCTATATTTATTATTGAACTGATACAGGCCAAGAAAAAACAGGGATGAGCACAGGCAGACCATACATAAAGCGGCATATTTTTTTACCACAGAAGATACCATCTTATTTTCGCCTCCTCCTTAGGAAAAATTCACCGGCAGACAGAAGAAGCAGACAAGCCGGAATCAAAAGGAGTATGGGCGACCGGCTATGTTCAGTGTCGGCGGCATGTGCCAGGGAAGCGGTATCTTCCTTTCCCACAATGGTGTAAGTCCCTGTATGGCTGATCTGGAAGGAGGCGGCTTTTGCCGCATCGTCGTAACCGGTCATGGGAATTTCCACGCCGCTTTCATCACAGAGGAACAATGTGCCGGCTGCCGGGTCATTTGGACAGGACAGCATGACAGAAACATCCGGCAGGGAGTTGAGCACAGTTCCATTGATGGAAAACGAAAAAGAAAAACCGCCGTCCGTATCCTTTTGGATGATGACTTCAATCTGATCTTCGTTTTGGATACCCTCCGGCAAGGCGTCTTTGGGTATGCTGATGGTGATTCCCTGTTTGGAAAAGACGGCTCTTTGCTCCCTTGTTTGCAGCATCATCAAAAAGCGCGTGCCGGAAATCCGGTCGGTGGTTTCATCGAAGAACTCTGAAAAAACAGGTTTTTTGGAATCCGCACTTTCCGGGGGAACGGTCATAGCGCTTTGCACTGAACCTTTCCTGTTTTCTGAAAGCTTCCGGGCAGGATCGGGAGCGGTAAGCTCTGGAGCGCCGGCAATCGTCTGTACTTTAGGGGGCTGCTGTAAAGCGGTATCTTTCTCTGGCTGACCTGATACAACTGGCGCTTCGATTTCCGGTATGGCCGGTTCATCGGAATCATCTTTTCCATCCTGGGATGGCTCGGAAGGCTTGTGGGATGGTTCATGATCCGCAGAATCATTTTCTCCGCTGACCGAAGGTGCTTTTTCAGAATCGTTGGAATCTATCCCACCGCCATTTGTTGCAGGCGATCTTGAAGGTTGCGTAGGGGGACTGTCTGTGAAACCGTCATCCTGATCGTCGGTATGTTCGGGAGGCGGCTGAATGATGGTATCGGGTGGATTCCCGCCTGCATCCCCTCCATCCCGGTCGCCTTCATGATACCCTTCAAGGACAATTTCATCTGCGTAGGTAAAGGACAGGATGCCGGTCTGTCCGCCGTCATAATCAACCTGAAGGCGGTAACTGCTGCCCGGCGTCAGCAGACGGGTGGCAATCGAGAGCATTTCCTGACCCACATAAACGCCACTTTCCAGACGGTTCCATGAACCGTTGTTTTCGGACAGCCATACGCTGATCTCATCCATTTTCCCCGGCGGTGTGACCCAGGGAAAATGAAGGTTTCCTCTGGCAGCCAGAAAGCAGTTAATGTCCGGTCTGCCTGAAGCCTGTACAGAAACAGGAATTGAGATATCAGGGAAAGCAATTCCCTCTGCAAACGCAGTGTTTTCCGGTGCGGTCAGCTTTCCCATGGCATGGTACAGTCCCACAGTATTCAAATCAATACCGGAAAAATCCCATTCCACCGCAGCGGTGCAGCTGGTTCCATTTTCCGTATAGCAATCCAGATAGTAAGGGGAAAAGGCAAACAAATTTTCCAGCGTTTCGGTTTCGCTGCCCTGTTGAACCGCAAACGCGTTCGTATAAGGATACCATTTCTCTATGGAGGTAATGACAGCAGGCGGCATTTCTTCCACCCGGACGGAAATCTGAAGCTCCTGCAATACAGTTTCACCAAAGGCATACCCCTCCGGCAGTTCAATCCGGCCTGCTGCGGCATATTCTCCCGGAGTGGTCTGGTCAATGGCTGAAAAATCCCATGCGACAGAAAATGTTTCCTGCCGGATTTCTTCACCTGCTGTTACAGTGGCGCAAACGGTCTGATACTGAAGGGCCAGCTGATAAATTTCCTCCAGGTCATCATCAGACGGTGTGGTTCTAAGGGGCAGGGTAAAAGCCGGCAGGGAGAGCAGTTCACTTTCATTTTGTATTTCTGTGACAAGGACGAGGGATGCTTCTTCTGATGCTTCCGTGGTTCCGCTATCCAGTGTCCCCGGAGCCTCGCTTTCTAAACCCGGCGGATTCTCCCTTCTTTCATCGGCGTTGGCTGGGGTTGCAGTTCCAGCGGCAAATGCGGGGATACTGCCGGTGAAGCAGAGGAGGCAGGTCAGACAGCCACCCAGAATACGCCTGTGTATTTGCTTCATTCTCATACGATACCCCCCATTCCAGAGAAAACATACTGACGGTAGGTTTCCCGCAGCTGTTTTCCATTGCGGAGAGCAATCGGAAGTTCCTCGCCGTTTATCAAATGGAAGGTCTGACTGTCAACATGGCTGATATAATCCATGTTGATTAGAACGCCCCGGTAGCAGGGCAAAAAACGCTTGTCCTTCTGCAATGCGGCAGTGACCTCCTGAAAACCTCCGCTTACCGGTATCACGCGTTCCGCCATATGAATCCGTGTCATACGGTTTTGATAATCTATGTATAGAATCTTCTCTGTGGGAAGTTCCAGCTTTTGACGGTCAGCCATAACCGAAAGTGTCATCACTTCATAGGGCGGTTTTAGCTGGCACAGCTCCATCGCTTCTTCAAAATCTGCCTGATGGAGCGAAAGCGGCTTCAGCAGATAATAGCTGGCGGACAGGCTGTACCCCATCCGGGCATAATCTTCTGTAATGGTCAGAAAAACGATCTTACAGAGCCTGTTTTTCTGGCGCAGTCTTCTGGCGGCCTCTATTCCATCCATGTTCTCCATATAGATGTCCATAAAGACAAGCTGAAAATTGACCTGGGCGGCAGCTTTCAGAAAATTCTCTCCGTCCTCAAATTCTGTCAGCGTATAGTCCAGCTGATGCTTTTTCATATAATTTTCCAAGCAGGCAGACAGTTCTTCTCTGTCCTCTGCTCTGTCATCCACAATCGCAATCTGCATCGTGCCATCTCCTTTGCACAATAATCCAATATTAGTATAACATAAAACCGCAGGAAAAAACTTGCGTCTTAAACAGGAAACCTGCGTCTTAAACAAAGTCGGTTGCATTTCTCTTGACAAGATGCTACTCTAATTATACTACCAGACTTTCCGATGAGAAGGTCTGGTTTTTTTATTTTTCTTTTCAGGAAAGGAGGCTCAGCATGAAAATCGCACTTTGTACGGAGCTGAGAAATGTGGAATGGTTTGAAAGCAGGCTGCGCTCCCTTTTTGATGGGGATGGGCAGCTTGTCATCGACGAGCTATGGAATGAGAAGCAGCTATCTCAGGCACTGCGGCGGAGCCGATATCATGCGGTTGTCATCGCCATGACCGGGGCAAGGGGATTGGAGGCTGCCATTCAGGCAAAGCAGCTGGCACCGGAAGTACCGCTTGTCTGGTGGAGTGATGATGAAAACTTCGCCCTGATCGCGTATCAGCTTCGTATCCCGGCATTCCTCTCCATAGATTGTAGTGATCAGGAGCTATATGAGGCGATGGCGCCCATCAGGAAACGGAGGTATGGAAATGCGAATTGCGCTATGCAGTTATAGCCAGAAAGAAAAAGAAACCGCTTTGCTGATGAAGCTTGGCAAAGTAGACCGCTTTGACAATGGCGTATTCTGCGTCTATGCCATGCAGCGGGATGGGCCTTATGACGCTGTGGTAGTCATGGAGGACGGAGCCAGGGGGATGAATTTCTGCATGAGCATACGAGGGTACAGCAAGGATGTCCCTCTCCTGTGGATCAGCGACCAGGCAGAGTTTGAACCCCAAAGCCGCAGGATGCAGGCGGACACCTTTTTGGTGAAGCCTGTGACGGAATATCAGCTGCGGGAGGCAGTATCCCAGCTGCTTCAGAAAGCAACGAGAAGGAACGAACAACGTGAGGAGGATGAATAAAATGAAATGGAAATGGAAACGGCCGGCCGCATTTTTACTGGCGGCGGCAATGATTTTTACGATGCCGGGCGTTCCGGCATCTGCGGTGGAAGCGGGTGCGTCCGCCGTCCATACGGGGTTGTGCGAGCATCACCCGGAACATACAGAGGACTGCGGATATACGGAAGGAACCGAAGGGGCAGACTGTGAACATGAGCATACTGAGGATTGTTACACCCCTGTGGAGAAGTGTATCCATAAACATGACGAAAGCTGTTACCCTGTTTTGGAAGAAAGCGTATCGGAAAATACGGCAACCCCATCTGAAGCAGAGGAGGCCCAGCCGACCGCGTGTACCCATGAATGCAGTGAGGAAAGCGGCTGTATCACAAAAGAATTAAGCTGCCCTCATGAGCGCGGCGAACATGACGATACCTGCGGCTACATTCCGGCCACAGAGGGGACGCCCTGCGGGTATACCTGTGAGCT
>OHDC01001003.1_pt1 | contig 12127 bp, 9 predicted proteins | sample 1566851 | NCBI WGS metagenome assembly OHDC01 (sample SAMEA3879590, study PRJEB24766) | human gut metagenome | biome: human-associated habitat; feature: feces | place: USA | collected 1985/1987 | reverse complement strand
TTGGAGTTCCGGCGGCGGTAGTAGATACCCAGAACATTTTCCGAGTAGTTGGTCATCATGCCAAAGAAAGCCACGACCCACATCCAGAAGATGGCGCCGGGACCGCCGGTAACCACAGCGATGGCAATACCGGCAATGTTGCCGACGCCGACGCGGGAGGCTGTGGAAATACAAAAGGCCTGAAAAGGAGAAATGTGTCCTTCAGGCCTCGGAGTGCGGGACCCTTCCAGAACACAGCGGAACATTTCCCTGACGTTAGTGATCTGGACAAAACGAGTGCAAAACGTGAACCAAAGGCCAACGCAGATTAAAAGTCCGATCAGGATGTACGACCAAAGGATGTTATTTAAAGAAGAAATAATTGAAGCGAACCAGTCCATTTGATATTGAAATTAAGCGATTGGAAACGAGAGCGCTCAAGACGTACCTGGTTTGCTTACACTGAGATCAGGGCCGGATGTCTTTTCATCATGACGGTTGTATTGACATCTAAGAGATCTCAAAGAAGAAACCGAGTAGGGCTTTTACATTCCGAAATGCGGAAAAACACTCAGCCTTCCATTCTAATTGTTCGTACCGACAATCAGCGGGAAGGGGCGAAAAAAATCGCAAAAATTTAAAAATTTCGGAATTCGTTAGCGTCTCGGTGAAATTGCTGACCGAAGACAGTCAGAAAATCTTACAGATTTTTATTCGCCGTGCTTTTCGGTGGCATACTCAAAGAATTACTTCAAAAATTTAGTGATACCAGTAAGAAATGAGAACACCGGAATCCCCTAAAACACTCTACGACAAAATCTTTGACGAACACGTCGTCCGAATGGAAGAAGACGGCACTGCAACCCTCTACATCGACCGTCATCTGGTCCACGAAGTGACCAGTGCCCAGGCTTTTGAGGGACTGCGCATGAACAACCGTCCTTTGTGGCGCAAGAGCTCGATTGTGGCCACAGCCGATCACAACACACCGACGACCGGTTGGGAAGCCGGAATGGAGGGCATTACCGATCCGATCTCCAAGCTGCAGGTCACGACATTGGATGAAAACATTCGTCAAAACGGATGTGCGGCGTTTTTCCCGTTCCTGTCCCGCGGACAGGGCGTCATCCACGTTATGGGACCGGAAGAGGGTGCAACGCTTCCCGGCATGACTGTCGTTTGCGGTGACTCTCACACGAGCACCCATGGAGCTTGCGCAGCAATTGCCTTCGGTATCGGAACGAGTGAAGTTGAGCACGTGATGGCAACCCAGACGCTGCTCACGAAGAAAATGAAGAACATGCGCGTGCATGTGGAGGGTAACCTCCAGCCCGGCGTGTTTGCTAAAGACCTTGCGCTCTACATCATCGGCAAGATCGGAACGGCCGGCGGAACAGGCTGCGCTATTGAGTTTGACGGAGCTGCAATTCGTGCGCTCTCTATGGAAGGCCGCATGACGCTTTGCAATATGGCTATTGAGGCCGGTGCACGCTGCGGTTTAGTCGCCTGCGACGATAAGACAATTGAATACATGAAGGGCCGCCCACTGGCTCCGGAAGGCGAGCTTTTGGATCAGGCGATTGAATACTGGAAGACTCTGCACTCCGACGAAGGCGCCAAGTTTGATATTGAAGTCAACCTTCAGGCAGAAGACGTCGTTCCGATGGTCACATGGGGAACTTCTCCCGAGATGGTTGCGCCGATCACCGGCTGCACACCGATTCCCGAAGATCAGAAAGATCCCGTCAAACGCGAGGGCTGGGAACGCGCTTATCAATACATGGATTTGAAGCCCGGCACACCGATTACCTCGATCGCTCCGAACAACGTCTTTGTCGGTTCCTGCACGAACGGCCGTATTGAAGACCTTCGAGCCGCTGCCTATGTGGTGCGCAAACTCGGTAAGAAAGTGGCTCCTACGGTTAAACAGGCCCTGGTGGTTCCGGGATCAGGACTCGTCAGAGAGCAGGCCGAGGATGAAGGGCTGGACAAGATTTTTATTGAAGCCGGATTCCAGTGGCGCCGTCCGGGCTGCTCAATGTGTCTGGCAATGAACGCTGACCGCCTCGAGCCGGGCGACCGCTGTGCTTCTACCAGCAATCGCAACTTTGAAGGACGCCAAGGCAATAAGAGCCGCACACACCTTTGTTCTCCGGCCATGGCTGCCGCCGCGGCTATTGAAGGTCATTTTGTTGATGTACGCAAACTTTTCTAAGAGAGGCAGAGATGGAAAAATTTACAGTTCTTCAAGGCATTGTCGCTCCCTTAGACCGCTCTAACGTTGACACCGATGCCATCATTCCGAAACAGTTTTTAAAGTCAATTTACCGCACCGGTTACGGCCCGAACCTTTTTGACGAATGGCGTTATCTGGATAAAGGCGAACCGGGGATGGATCCTGCCACCCGCAAGATCAATCCGGATTTCGTATTAAATCAGCCGCGCTATCAAGGTTCGACGATTTTGCTGGCCCGCAAGAATTTCGGCTGCGGCTCCTCCCGCGAACACGCGGCTTGGGCTCTGACACAGTACGGCTTCAGAGTGGTCATTGCACCGAGCTTTGCCGATATTTTCTATAACAATGCATTTAAAAACGGTTTGCTCCCGATCAGTCTGCCGGAGTTCGTTGTTGATTACCTGTTTGATGAGATCAAAGCAAACAACGGATACCAACTCTCCGTCGATCTGGTCAACCGCGTTGTGATCGAACCCAACGGTAAACGTCATGAATTCGAAGTTCCTGAATTCCGCCGTTATTGCCTGCTGAACGGCTTGGACGATATCGGTATCACGCTTCAGCACGCTGACGAAATCAAGGCATTTGAACAGCAGCGTCTGAACCAGAAACCCTGGCTCGCTAAAACAATTTATTAATCAAACCCAAGAGAAGAAAACCAATATGAAAAAAATTGCAGTACTTGCCGGTGACGGCATCGGTCCTGAGATCATGGCTCAGGCCCTCAAAGTTTTAACAGCGCTGAAGCTCCCTCTGGAATTTGAAGAGGCCTTAGTCGGCGGTGTCGCTTATGCCGCTTTCGGTCATCCGCTTCCTACTGAGGTTGTTGAACTTGCTAAAAAGAGCGATGCCGTTCTTTTCGGCGCTGTCGGCGACTTTAAGTATGACAATCTGCCGCGTCATCTTCGCCCCGAGCAGGCGATTCTCGGATTAAGAAAAGCCTTAGGTCTTTTCGTGAACCTTCGTCCGGCGATTTGCTACCCAGAGCTCACGGCTGCTTCCTCTCTTAAACCCGAACTTGTCTCCGGTCTGGACCTTCTGCTCGTTCGCGAACTCACCGGTGACGTTTACTTCGGTCAGCCCAGAGGCAAACGCATCAGCCCTGACGGCGCTTTTGCCGGTGCCGAAGAAGGCTTTGACACAATGCGCTACGCCGTTCCCGAAGTGGAAAGAATTGCCCACGTTGCTTTTAAAGCTGCTATGGGCCGCAGCAAACATCTTGTCAGCGTGGACAAAGCCAACGTTCTAGAAACTTCTCAGGTGTGGCGCGACACGATGATCAAGGTCAGCGAAGAATATCCGGAAGTCACCCTTGAACATATGTATGTCGACAACGCAGCCATGCAGCTGGTTAAGGCTCCGAAGAAGATCGATGTGATGGTCACAGGCAATCTTTTCGGCGACATCCTTTCCGATGAAGCCGCCATGCTCACGGGCTCCATCGGTATGCTGGCTTCTGCCGCATTGAATGAGAAGGGCCAGGGCCTCTTTGAACCGTCTCACGGTTCTGCTCCGGACATCGCTGGCAAGAACATTGCAAATCCTTTAGCTCAGATTTTGTCAGCGGCCATGATGCTTCGTTATTCTTTAGGAATGGAGGAAGCAGCAGTCCGAATTGAAAATGCGGTTAAGAAAGTTCTTGCTCAGGGATACCGCACGGGAGACATCCGCAGCGAAGGCTGCAAGCTTGTCAGCTGTTCTGAAATGGGAGATGCGGTTGTCGCCGCGCTCTAAAGCAAAGTGAAGCACTACTCGATAGGAGAAACACAAATGTTGAAGTTAGGTATGGTTGGCTGGCGGGGAATGGTCGGCTCCGTGTTGATGGACAGAATGAAGCAGGAAGACGACTTTAAGTTTGTCAGCACCACATTCTTCTCTACCAGTAACGCCGGTGGCAAAGCACCGGAAGTCCCTAATTCAGATCCTATTCTTAAAGATGCCGATGATCTGGACGCATTGGCAGCCTGCGACGTAGTCATTTCCTGCCAGGGCGGTGACTGGACAAAAGCTCACTTCAAACCGCTTCGCGATAAAGGCTGGAACGGCTACTGGATTGATGCCGCTTCCACGCTGCGTATGGAAAAAGACGCCATCATCGTTCTCGACCCCGTGAACATGGACGTGATTCAGAAGGGTTTGCGCGAAGGCGTTAAGAACTACATCGGCGGCAACTGCACGGTCAGCCTGATGCTGATGGCCTTAGACGGTTTGATCCGCGCTGATTTGGTTGAATGGATTTCTTCCATGACTTACCAAGCCGCTTCCGGCGCCGGTGCTCCCAATATGCGCGAACTGCTCGAACAGATGGGTGCTCTTTATGGCGTTGTTGCCGAAGATCTGAAGGATCCTCGCTCTGCCATTCTGGCCATCGACCGCAAAGTTACCGAAGAACTTCGTTCTACCGACTTCCCCGACAAAGCTTTCGGTGTACCTCTTGCCGGCAGCCTGATCCCCTGGATCGACAAAGAAGTCGAACACGGACAGAGCCGCGAAGAATGGAAGGGCGGTGCCGAAGCTAACAAGATTCTGGGCAAACCCGCTATCGGAGAGCCCGGATGCATGCCCGTTGACGGTTTGTGCGTTCGCGTCGGATCCATGCGCTGCCACTCTCAGGCTTTGACGATCAAGCTGAAGAAAGATGTTTCCTGCGAAGAAATCGAAAGACTTCTTGCTGAAGCCAATCAGTGGGTTAAAGTCATTCCGAACCGCAAAGAAGATTCTATTCATGAATTGACTCCGGCCAAGGTCTCCGGAACGCTTTCTGTTCCTATCGGCCGTATCCACAAACTGAATTTCGGTCCGGAATACGTCACTGCCTTCACAGTCGGCGACCAGCTCCTTTGGGGCGCTGCCGAACCGCTGCGCCGCATGCTGCGTATTCTCGTTGACTTCAAAGCCTAATTGCCGATGAGAGTCGCATTAGGACTCGAGTACGACGGCCGTTCTTTCGAGGGCTGGCAGACCCAGCCTTCCGGACAAACAGTTCAGGATTATCTCGAAGCGGCCGTTATTCAGTTTACGGGTGAAAAAGTTAAAGCCGTCTGTGCCGGGCGCACAGACGCCAATGTTCATGCCACGGGTCAAGTGATCCATTTAGATACGGGAGCCGACCGTAAGGAGATTTCTTGGGTTCGCGGCTTGAATTCTTATCTGCCGACGGAATGTGCGGTTCGCTGGGCGAAAGTCGTCCCGGACGAATTCCATGCGAGGTTTTCCGCTTGCAGTCGGACTTATGAATACTGGATCGTCAATGAGGCGGTTCGTTCTCCGATTCTTTCCGGCAGAACCGGCTGGGTCTTCCGTCCGCTCAACGAAAAGAACATGGAAGCCGCAGGCCAGTTCTTGGTCGGCGAACATGATTTCTCCAGTTTCCGTGCCGCAGGGTGCCAGAGCAAGACGCCGGTGAAAATATTGAATATCTGCATGTCATTCGTCTCGGACGATTCATCAAAATTCGTGTCAAGGCAAACGCCTTCCTTTATCACATGGTTCGAAATATCGTCGGCTGTCTGGTTTACGTAGGCACGGGCGCCAGAAGTGTTGATTGGATGGGAGAAGTTTTGGAAGCAAAAAGCCGACAGGCGGCCGCTCCGACTTTCTATCCAACAGGACTTTATCTGACCGGCGTCGGCTATCCGGAAATCTTTGGCCTGCCTCAGCACGGAGCTTCGCCGTTTCCCGGCTGACAAATTTTTGTTAACGAACTCAATGAGTTTGAGTTCATGCAGAGCGGCTGGATTCGATTAGAATCAGTAAATTCAGTAAAAAGAAACTAATTTGCACTATGAGTTGGCTCGATAAAGTGCTCCCGAAAATCAGTCGGAGTAACGGCGAAACTGCCAAAAAAGATATTCCTGCAGGCGTGTGGACAAAGTGTTCCAACTGCGGAACGACGCTTTACGCTCAGGAGCTTCGCGACAACCTTAACGTTTGTCCGAAATGCAACCATCATATGCGCGTGAGTGCTCGTCAGCGCTTGGATATGATTCTCGACCCTGAAAATCGTCAGGAAATCGGTGCGGAAATTCGTCCTGTCGATCCGCTTCGATTCGTGGACAGCAAAAAATATCCTGACCGCGTTAAGCAGGCACAGTCTGCCAGCGGAGAAACCGACGCTTTAGTTGTGCAGTCAGGCACCATCCATGCTATGCCCGCTGTCGTTGCCGTCTTTGAATTCGGTTTTATGGCCGGTTCCATGGGCTCGGTTGTCGGAGAGCGCTTTGCTCGTGCTGTTCAGGCCGCTATTGATAATCAGGCAGCATTTGTCTGTTTTACCGCTTCCGGCGGCGCTCGTATGCAGGAAGGTCTTTTCTCTCTGATGCAGATGGCCAAGACAACCGGAGTTATCGCTAAGTTGGCAGAACACAAACTTCCGTTCATTTCTGTCTTAACCGATCCGACGATGGGCGGCGTGTCTGCAAGCTTTGCTTTCATGGGCGACGTCGTTATGGCTGAGCCTAAGGCTTTGATCGGCTTTGCCGGCCCGCGCGTCATTGAACAAACCGTTCGTGAACAGCTTCCGGAAGGATTCCAGAGATCCGAGTTCCTGCTGCAGAAGGGCGCCATCGACATGATCGTCGATCGTAAAAACTTAAAGATGGAAATCGCAAAACTCATTGCACTCTTCCAAAAAGAGTCTTTGGACGCGATTGAGTAGCATTCTCCGGACCGCTTCGGCGGTCTTTTTAGTTTATTCAAAATGAAATTTGAGACTTTGGATGCGTGGCTTCATCACATTGAGGGTTTGCACGCACAGGCAATAGATTTAGGCCTTGACCGCATGGAAACCATGCTCAAGCGTCTGGACATCCGCTTTAAATGCCCCGTGTTTACCGTCGGAGGCACCAACGGTAAAGGCTCTACCTGCGCTTTTATTGAATCGGCACTGTTAGCCGGCGGCTATTCCGTAGGTGTCCATACTTCTCCTCACTTGATCCGCTTCAACGAAAGAGTTCGAATTAACGGAGAAGACGCTAAGGACGAAGAACTGATTCGTCAGTTCGAGAAGGTCGAAGCCGCTCGCGGCGAGATGACGCTGTCGTACTTTGAATACACGCTGCTCGGCATTCTTCTTCTGTTTGCGGGAAAAGATCTTGATGCCGTGGTGTTAGAAATCGGGCTCGGCGGACGTCTTGACGCTGTCAACACGGTTGAGCCTTCCGTCTCCGTCATTACGAGCATCGGAATTGACCATACGGCTTATCTCGGAACTACCCGTGAATCCATTGGCTGGGAAAAGGCTCACATTTACCGTTCGGGCAAGCCAGCTATCTGCGCTGATGCTAATCCTCCGATTACGGTTGAGCAGTACGCCGATAAAATCGGTGCCGAACTCCTGGTTATCGGAAAGAGCTTCAGGTTTGAGCACAATCACGGCGATAAGACCTGGAATTTTTATGGGTCAAGGGGCGAGCTCTGGAATTTGCCGTTGCCGACGATGCCTGGCGAACATCAGCTGAACAATGCCTCCGGAGCTTTCGAAGCCCTTCAATGCATGCAGGGAAAACTGCCGCTTAAGCGTGAAGCATTTGAATCAGCTTTATTGAATACTCGTATTACCGGACGCTTCTCTAAAGTCAGAAATGCACCGGAGGTCTACTTAGATGTCGGACATAATCCCCATGCGGCTAAAGAATTGGCAAAGACGCTGAGTGAGCTTCCGAAGGCAACACGTCAGGTTGCGGTCTTCGGGATGCTTTCTGATAAGGACCGCGCGCAAGTCTGCCGGATCATGGTTTCGAGCTTTAACAAGTGGTATTTGTCGGATCTGCAAGGTCCGCGAGGCGGAATCGCACAGGATCTCTGCGCTATGCTAAGTGAAGCAGGCGTTCCTCAGGAAAAAATTCAGACTTTCAAGACCGTCGAGGAAGCTCTTCAGAGAGCCATCGAAGAGGCGTACGAGACTGATAGAATAGTCACCTTCGGTTCCTTTTTAACAGTGGCTTCAGCTATTGAATATTTAAAGGAAAAAGTCGGACGAAATTAAAAAGAAAGGAAGAGCAGTATGCCTTTTTGGAAAAAGAAAGAGCCCGAAGTTCCGCTGCCTCATGTGGAACCAGGGATGAGCGCCCCGCAGTCTTCGGAGCCCAACCCTATAAGGTTCTCCGACGAACCGCAATTCGGCACGGTGCATCCTTCGCAAACTGCTGTTCCTCCGGCTCGTGTCCGCCAGCCATCTGACGGTGAATTTGCAACGCATCCGTCGGCGATCCAGACTCCGGTGACCTCTTCTCAAAAGGAATCTTTTGCAACGGTCAGACCGACTCCGGCTCCTGCGCAGGAGATGCTGCTTCACATAGAAGAAAATCCTTTTGCCTCGGCTCCTGCCGCAAAAGAATCTCCGACTGAAGTCAAACTCGATCCGGAAACCGCTTCTCATGCCGCCCCTAATGTTGAGTCTGAGCCTGCCGCACCGCAGCCCGAAAATCGCAGTTGGTTTAAACGTGCGCCTAAAAAAGACGAGCAGCAGCTCGAAGAAGAGGAGCTGCGCCGTCAGAAATGGATTCATGCACGCCGAAGATTTGTCGGTACCCTGATGCTTCTGATGGCTGCCGCGATTGCGATTCCTATTCTTTTTGATAAGGAAGCGCCGCCTCCTGCCGTCACGATTCCGCTTCGGATACCGAAAGAAAATTCTGTTGATGTAACCAAGATCACCGTTCCGCCGGCTCCGGCGCCGGAAGAGGGCGAAGAACCGAAAGAAGCGCCGAAGGTTCCTCCCGTCCCGTCTGTGAATTCCGGTAAAGGTCAGGCCGCTGCCGTCGCGCCTTCCGCTTCCGGCAATACCGCCGGTAAGGCTCCTGAAGCCAAGAACGACACTGCGGAAGCTGCTAAGAAAGCAGCAGAAGCCAAGAAGGCCGCAGAAGAGAAGAAGGCAGCCGAAGCTAAAAAGTTAGCTGAAGCCAAGAAACAGGCAGAGGCTAAGAAGCAGGCCGAAGAAAAGAAAGCTCAGGAGACTTCCGCTCCCAAACTTACCAAGGGCCAGTACTTTATTCAGGTGATCGCGCTTTCTAACCAGAATCGTGCTCAAGGCATTGTGGACAAGATGAAGAAGGCCGGAGTGCCTGCCTATCTTTCCCCGATCCAGGCTAAGAGCGGCAGGATTTACCGCGTGCAGGCCGGTCCTTTCAAGTCTGCTAAAGAAGCTGAAGCCGCTAATGCCAAGCTCGGTTTGGCAGGTTTGAATACAGGTAAAGTCCAGTCAGTGAGGTAAGTGTGGATTTTTCTTCCTTAGGTCTCGGAGAGCTCGACTGGGTCTTCGTTGTTATCATCCTGCTCTCCACACTTCTTGGGGTTTCCCGCGGCATGGTTCGCGAAATTTTTGCCCTGGTAGGCTGGGTAGCAGCTTTCTTTGTTTCTCTTTACTGTTCTGCCGATTTGGCAGCGATCCTTCCGTTCCAGGCCCACATGGGCCTCATGACAAGGACTTTTGTTTCCATTGTTTTGATTGTGATCGGATGCGTATTTCTGGCCGGTTTAGTCGGTAAAATACTGCGCAGTATTCTCGCCTCTGTTTCTATCGGAGCAGAGGATAGGCTTTTGGGGTGTTTGTTCGGTTTTCTACGCGGATTACTCATTGTCGGGCTGCTGGTCTTTCTCGGCGGAACGACCGAGTTTTTTCCCAAGCAGCTTTGGTGGAAAGATTCTGCACTGGTGCCGGCGTTTGAGAAGGGCATCACATGGTGCGCTCCTTACATTCCCGATAGTCTGATGGAATTACGTAAATAAAACTTAACCTTTAATCCTCGGAGTTAAATACAAATGTGCGGAATAGTGGCGCTGTACGCTTCCGGTCCCGTTAACCAGAGGCTGTACGATGCACTCCTGCTGCTGCAGCACCGCGGTCAAGACGCCGCCGGTATCTGTACGGTTGAAGGACGTCATTTCCATATGCATAAAGGCATGGGCCTTGTGCGTGACGTTTTTAGAACTCGCAATATGCGAGACTTGCTCGGTAACTGCGGTATTGGACAAGTACGTTATCCTACTCAGGGAAATGCAACGGCTGCGGATGAATCGCAGCCTTTTTACGTCAATGCACCCTTCGGTATTGTTCTGGCTCACAACGGCAATCTGACAAACGCCGAAGAGCTGGCTCAGGAACTTTACGAACTGGACCGTCGTCATATCAATACGACCAGCGACTCCGAAGTGCTTCTGAACGTGTTTGCTAATGAGCTGGCGCTCGCCACTCAGGGTCATCCGCTGGATGAAGAAGCCTTGTTCAAGGCAGTTTCCGGTGTACATAAACGCGTGAAAGGTTCTTATGCCGTCGTCTGCATGATCGCCGGTCACGGTGTTGTGGCTTTCAGAGACCCGTACGGCATTCGTCCGCTTTGCTACGGCACAACGCTCGGCGAAGACGGAAAGAGCGAATATATGATCGCCAGTGAATCCGTGACGCTGGAAGGCAGCGAATTCCAAATTCTGGGTGACGTCCATCCGGGAGAAGCCATTTGGATTGATGAGAACGGCGACCTGCGTAAGAAACAGTGCGCAGAACACCCGGTCTATTCGCCCTGTATTTTCGAGTATGTCTATTTGGCTCGTCCCGACTCTCAGCTTGACGGCATTTCCGTTTACGAAGCTCGTCTGAGACTGGGCGAAAACTTGGCAAAAGAAATCAAAAAATCGATTCCTTTGGAAGATATTGATGTGGTCATGCCAATCCCCGATTCTTCTCGTCCTGCCGCAGCTCAGTTAGCCAAGGCTCTGAATCTTCCTTACCGCGAAGGCTTCATCAAGAACCGCTACGTCGGCCGCACCTTCATCATGCCCGGCCAAGCTGTACGAAAGAAGAGCGTTCGCCAGAAACTGAACGCCATGGCGATTGAGTTTAAGGATAAGAATGTTCTGCTGGTGGATGACTCCATCGTTCGCGGAACGACAATTAAGGAAATTGTTCGCATGGCTCGCCAGAGCGGTGCGAAGAAAGTCTTCATCGCTTCCGGAGCTCCTCCTGTTCGTTATCCGAATGTCTACGGTATTGATATGCCGACAACGGCAGAACTCATTGCCGGCGACAATCGTCCTACCGAGCAGATTCGTATCGAAATCGGCGCAGACGCACTTGTGTACCAAACGATCGAAGGTATGAAGGAAGCCGTCGGAGGACTGAATCCCGAGATCAAACGCTTTGACTGTTCGTGCTTTGACGGCGACTATGTCACAGGAGACATTACACTGCAGTACATCGCAGAGCTTGAGAAGAAGCGTATGGAAGCAAAGGCAGAAGCTAAAAAGGCAGCTTCTGAAGATTAACTTTTTGCCGAACTGAAGAAATGGGGCTGTTGCAAAAGTCGATTGAACAAAGACTTTCAACAGCCCTTTTCAGAGCTTAGCGGACTTCTGCAAATTCTACGAATTTTCTTTTTTCAAGTGAGAAAACCATGGCAACTCTTAATATTTTCTCTTCTAGTTCTTGAAGTCCGTATTCTTTTCTTTGTAACTGCAAAATTGCTTCCTCGAGGATCTCTTTTCCATCCTTTCCAGGCCCGCAGACTTTGAATTCAAAGACCCAGTATCGATTACCTGCTTTTACTTCAAGATCACTCCTTCTTCTTGAATTATGGTATTCAACTTTGGGACTGAGACCTGCACCCGAAAAAATACTTGAACAAAAGTTCTCACAGAAGCTTCATCACATTTAGGCGCGGAGACCCCTGCCCTCACGCAGGGAAGGAAGCGCCTCCTCCTTTCGAATTTCTGTTAAATAGGTTTGTCTCTTTTCCAGCAGACGCAGCTTTTTATAGCTGATACCGGCTGAGATGCGGGTTCCGTCAAGTCTTCGAACATCAAAGCTCCCGGATGATCGACGACCGAAAATGAATCCTTCTTCTCCCTTGCAGGCAACTTTATCAAAAAGACGGAAGCCTTTGATCTCAAAGGGAGCCTGATTGCGCTTTCGAATGC
>OHDC01001001.1_pt1 | contig 12146 bp, 14 predicted proteins | sample 1566851 | NCBI WGS metagenome assembly OHDC01 (sample SAMEA3879590, study PRJEB24766) | human gut metagenome | biome: human-associated habitat; feature: feces | place: USA | collected 1985/1987 | reverse complement strand
TCGGCGGCCTCCTGATAGGTTTTGAAGCGCGAGCCGGCGCTGCGGGCGTTCTTCATCTCGTCGCCGTAGTTTTCGCCGTAGTCGAGATCGGCGTCTTCGAGAATCTGCTGTTTTTCAGCCGAAATATTGTCGGTTCCGCGCCAGCAGGCCTCAAGACAGACTGTCTGTTCGGCGAGGTCGTCAGCTACGGCGCAGAGATATGTCAGCTCTTCGGCGGTGTAGTTTGTCGAATGGGGTTTCGAGGCGTTTTCGTCGTCAGAAAGCTCGAAGAGCATATATTCAACCGAATGGAAGCCGATGAGACCGTAACCGCCGTTGTTGGCCAGCGACCACTGCTTTCCGGCGCGTATGTCTTCGAGAAGGCGCTCCATAGCGGCCTTGTCGAGCGGCCACGAGTCGATGTGGGGGTCGATATTATGGTTGGCAGCGGGGCCGAAGAGGAAAGCCTCGCTGAGCTCCCAGCTCTTGCGCGACTGTTTCCAGGCACGTCCGGCGGCCTCGATATCGGCGGTTGTCAGAGTTCCGGCAGCATGTTTGTCGCGCATGACGTGGCAGAGGTCGCGAAGCTCGATGGCGGCGTCGGCCATAGAGGCGTAGGTCGGCAGAACGGTTTTGTCGACATACGCGCCGACAGCAGTCTTCAGAGCCTGCTCCTTGGGGGAGAGAGCAGCGTCGTCGCCACCGGCGGGCTCGTTGTTGTCGTCGCTACACGATGTCATGGCCGTCAGGGCCGTAGCTACAAGAAGTAGATGTTTGATTTTCATTGCATGTTATTTTTTATTGGTAATAATTCAGATCGGGTTTATTTGAACCAGCCGCAATAGGCGATACCTATTTTCAGTGACGGCTCGTTGTTATAGCGGCGGTCGAGGATTCCATAGACATATTCGGCCTTGACCACGATGTCGCGTATCGGATAGTAGTTTATGCCGCCGCCTACCTGATGGCGCTTACACCAGGCCAGGGCCGTGACGCCATCGGTTTTCTGCATCGAATTATAATAGTCATAGCGGCCGAAGACATAGAAACGCTGGCCCGAAGCCCTCATGGAGGGGATGGCGCCGAAAATATCGTAACCGGCCTCGATTCCGGCGCAGCAGGCGTCGGAAGCCACCTCCTGTTTCTTCGACGACGACCCTTTCGGCATTGACATATTGAACTCGGTTATATGGCGCGAGTCGCTCAGATGGCCCCAGTCGAAGAAGCCGCGGGCCACTACGTTGTGGGCGTTATAGGCGAAATCGAACGATCCGATCGACACCGTTCCGTGAACGCCTTTGTTCTTGAGCGACGACGTCGGTTCGAGAGTATTGCGGAAAGAGTTGCCTACATATCCGCTGACACTCAGGCGAAGACCCGGAACAGAGTAGTTGTCGACACGCACGGCGCCGGCAACAGTGTTGGCGATCTTGAACTCGAAAGGCGATGCCGAGCCGCCGCTTATCCACGTGCTGTTGCCGAAGCGCTCGCTGTCGAGGCCCGGCATAATCATAGCCTGATAGGCCCAGTCACCGGCACGGCCGAGCACCGTCAGCGACACTTCGCGCCAGGTGCAGGGCAGAATCGTCGACTCGCCCACGGGACGATAGACGCCGAAGAAGGTGTTCGGCTCGTGATGAGCGTTGGTGCCACCTATTGGAACGACCTGCAGACCGGCGCGTATCTTCAGCTGCGGCATAAACTCTTTCTGCAGCCAGAACTGCTCGAGAGCTACCTCGCCCCCGCGCTCAACCTCTTTTTCATATTCGCCCCCCTCTTCGGTCTCGAGCTCCATGGCGGTCTCGACACCGCCGTGCTCAAACTCGATCTCCGACGACATCGACCATCCCTTGCCGAAATCATAACCGAGATATATTACAACGTGAGGCACATCGAAACGGCCGTGACGGGCGCCGGAATATTTTCCCGGATCGGTATAGCGCAGATAATTGTCGCTGAAGAAGTTCTCAACGAATACCGCCTCGCCGTAGCCGCCGACATGAAGGCGGTCCCAGGCGCTGATTTTTTTTGCGACGGCGCTCCGCAGCGAATCGGCCGGTTCGGCGGCTGAGGCAGCCGGAACACAAAGCGCAAGAGCAAGAATAGAGGTGATAATAGGTTTCATCTGTTGACAGGTTGGAATTTCAGCGCAAAATTACTGCCCGCCAAAAGGCGCCGAAATACCCAAAATCTGTTAAAGGGGCGCCTGAGACATCCCCAAAAATAGTGAGAGGTTGCCTTTTGTGGCATATTTGTGTCACAATATATCTGTTTTGTTAAAAATTTATAGTCGGAAAAACGAAACGTGCATTTTAACAATTCAAAAAGTACCGTTAACAATGCCCTTGTAAGTGGTTGAATTACATATTATTAGTAGCCATTTCTCCCTAATGTCGTTAAAAATTTAACGGCTGCGATTAAAAAATCAGCATTTTTGTATCTGCTTAATATACAGCAATTTGCAGAAGCGGAACAAGCCCGCAAAAAACGAAAAGTACATTTTTTGCCGTCAGGGCTGTAAAGTGTTAAATCACTCTTTAAATCATGATTAATCAACGCTTTACGACTCGCAAATATTGAAGCTGCCGCCATTTTGTTAACATTTATTTACAAAATGTTCCACGGCAATATTAGCCCTTAAAATCCGACAAAAAACGCGGCAGCAATCGGGTATAATTGCCGCCGCGTTCCGCTGTGGTTACCGCCTCTGTGTAGGTAAGAGAGTTGTATGTGATTGGCGTTTTATTCTGTTTTCAGATAGCTCAAATAGGTTCTGTAACCTATTCCATAGACCGGGAGAATGAACCTGTGCCAAACTCTTTTGTGGCATCTGGCCAAATTGCCCTCTTCGTAATACTTTGCGGCCAACTTCTTGACCGCCTCAATTCTGCGTCGTGTATTCTCGTGCATAGTCTATCGGGTTATTCGGTTAATGCGCTGACGATTGCCCCAACACCTTTGCCACGGATAGGCAGGGCTACGAATCGTTTGTCAAAGCCTACGATTGTAGCGCGCTCTCCGGGATCGTCCTCCTTGGAATACATATAGATTTCACCGTCGGCCTTCATAACCTCTTCAGCACAAAAAGCTACTGACGCAAATTGCGCGTTTTCGGGCTTGATTGCGTTAAACGCAAGCTTGGTTAATACATTGTCTTTTACCGTGTAAAACGGCATCTGTGCGAATGAATAAAAGCCGAATCCGGCGAAATTAAATGGCTTGCCGTCCTTTATCTCGGTGAGGTTCTTGAAGAGCTCAATATCCTGCAAAAGCAGGTCGGTGACGTGCTTGGGGTGCAACACAATATAGCGGTCGGTCAAAGGTATGTCCGCGTCATCGAAACGCTCTTTGAGCGCGAGAATGTCGGCAAATGTCAGACGTTTGCGACCGTTAGCCGTTAAACCGGTTGTCTCAATTACCGGAGTGTCGGCGGTGTCGACAGCGGGTGCATAGGCGTGTATTGCTTTCATCGCCACACTCTTCCTGAGAGTGGCACGGTGTTGACTTATAACACTTTCGAGCTTGTCATAACTGTATTCGATAGCTTCGGGGCGGCGCACGATAGTGTTTTCAGTCTCGAACTTGTCAAGTATGATCTCGTTGTCCTTATCCTCGCGCTCGACTGTGTTAATCGGGTATGTCGTGTTGTTTATCAACACTTTCGGGTCAATTCCCGCGCTTGCAATATGCAGCCGGTCGTTGTCCACAAATTCAGAAAAATCTTTTGCTTTCTTCAAAAAGCTGTCATCGGGGTAAAAGCCCTCCATAATCTGGTTAACCCAGACCTCTTTGTTTAATGCCATTCAGCGGGTTGTGATTGTTGGTGTTATTTGTTTCTTTTTCGTTGTTCACGCTCTTTTTCAAGCAGTTCCCGATATATTTCGGGGTGCTCTTTGAGGTACTCGGGATTGTTGTGCCTATACCATTCAAGCGAATGAGGCTCAACGCTGCGCCCTGTTTCTTCTTTGATCAACCGGGCGTATAAATCGGGATTGTCCTGCAACTCTTTAGGCGCAAATTTGCGGTACTCGCGCAGTCCCCAGCCCTCGCGGTCTTTCCCTCGCTTGATAATGTCAAGGGGTTTGGTAGCTCCGGGCAATGTGTCAAGCAGCTCGCGGAGCGTCCGCGCCCCCGTTGCCTCGCCGATCCGGCGGTAAAGGTCAATTTCGTAGGTCAGTATTTTTGACGTTCCGGCGGCGGTTCTGAGCATTGATTCAATCTCTTTCGCCTCGGTATTGCGTTGCGTGTCTATATACGCCATGAGGGCGCGGCGGTTGCCTTTAGCCATTGCCCGGAAGTTCTCTCGTTGTGCCGGGTCAATATATCCACGTGCCACGGCGTTGTTTAATAGCTCTTCGGCGCTTTCCGTGCCGTTTACGGCCTTTTCTATTGCCCGGAGTATCTCGGCATTACTCGCGCTTGGTTTAAGCCCCAGAACGGCAATTACGGCAATTCTGAACTCGTCGGGATCGTTGCCGTTGAGGTCGGAGAGCCGATAAGTGAAAGAGCCGGAGCGGCGGAAGAGCTTCACGGCGTTAGCATTGCTCGGTATATCAACAATTGAAGCCTCTATTAAACGGCATTTGGTGACCGTTTGAACGTTGTTCAAATCCTCCTGCGTGACGTTGTCGATACCGATTGAAACACAGCGCAGAAAGCCGTTTGTCACCTGCGTTTTAATCTTTGTTCCTAATTCAGTGCTTTCGTCAAAGACGGCATCCGCAAGAAGTCTGTTGCCATCTTTGCGGATGTTCTCCCAACGTCCCACAACGCCGCTTTCACGGTCGTGCATATAGAGCATTACCGGGTTGCGTTCAAACTGCGCGGTGTCTATTCCGGCGGTCTGAACTACAAAGCCATAAGAGTTCAACGACTCGTCAGAGAGTATGAAAGTGTTTGTATTTGTGTCGTTTGCCATTGTGAAAATGTTTGCCGCAAAATTGTAGGTTAACGTTTTAAGCCCAAAATGAAGTGTAAAAACTTTACACTCTTTTTGCGTAGAATTCCGACACTCTTCAATTTTGCAGGCGAAAAATTTTGTCAAGTCAGATTTTAGGGTTAACTTCGCGCATCCTAAAAATCAAAAGTTATGAACCTCTTAAACAAATCTCTCAAAAGATATTTGCGGCCTATGGTGCGGAGCGCGGAAACGCCCCGGCGCTTGTTAACTTTTGATAGCGTAGGACACCTAAGGGCTGCATTTTTATATAACCTCCTAAAAATCAAAAGTTATGGATTATCAACAATCCCAGGTAGCACTCGTTGCGAAGCGTGCTGAAAGCCTCAACTTCGACAAACTTATTGACGTATTCGTATCTGAAGACGAACCGAAAAGCGTCTACAAACATCTTACGGAACTTTACTTTGCGGTAGTAGAACACGTTGGGGCTGACGACATATTCCCCTATCTTGTGGGCAGCCTTTATCGTCTGCGGCTGATCATCCAAGCAATTGAGTCAATGGACGACCTCAACGAGAAACAGCTCGCAATATCAGTGATGTAACATCCAACGGCGGCAATCGCTTTTGGGCGATTGCCGCCGTTTAACCTCGATATATTATGCCGAATGGCTGATAAATCCAACAAAAAAGAAAGAGTTATTAATTTTATTGATCGCGGTTATTCTAATCGCGAAATCGCCTCATTTATGCCCGATGTTTCCGAAAGTTATATACGCAGAATCAGGCGCGATCTCGGCTATTCAACGAAAAAGATCTCATCGGAAAAATATTACAAAGCAGTAATAAACAACACAGGAACAAAAGATGATTTAGCCGCTAAATTGGGGATGTGCAAAAGTTCGCTTTGCTATTTTGAAAAAGATAGTGATGTTAAAAAACAGATTGCGCAATATTTACGCGCGACGGGGATGGGGCTTCACTCTATCGCCGAAAAGATGGGGACAAGTATTGCCATACTTAAGGAAATGGGGATCGATAGAGTCCCGGATGTTCACACTGTCAAAAATCAGATAGAAACACTCACCCGGATTTTTGAAGTTATAGCCCAATGGAACGCCGAAGCGGCGACATTGTTTTATCAATGGCAAAAGGTTCTTGACCGTCTAAAATAGATTGTTCCACGGAATTTTTACTCCATCCGTTGTTCCGTTTTTGCACAGACTCTACAAAACGAAAAGTACATTTTTTATTAAGCTTTATTACTCAGTGGTTTATGTCGTAAAAATACGTTGCACAGCAACATATTTCAATTGTTCCGTTTTTGCACAGCCTCCCCGTTTGGCACGTTCTTGACAAAACGAAACGTACATTTATTGATCATACCATAATTGCCGGAGGCAAAATCACAACCAACGGCAGCCTATCGACGCTCCGACATCGCTAAAATCCAACTAAAATCCAAGCAAACAAAGCCTTAATCCAAGCAAAATCCCCATTTTCAGCCCTCGAAATCCAAGCAAAATCCAAGCAAATCCAACTAAAATCACAATTTCAGAGCGTCAAAAATCGCCCTTGAAACGCCATCCAACACACTGAAAATCGCCTCATTTACCATTGCACAGCATTTTGCACGTTTCATTTTTCCGCCCATAAGTCGTTGTTGTCGATACGGTGAAAGTAGTCACTTATCCGCGCCACGGCTCACGTAGTCGACATGACTCTACTGTTGTGAAACCACATAGAAAACGAACTAAAAAGGTTCGAAAGAAACCGGTGCGTCCGGCCCCGCCGCCACGCAATCCGCTCAGCGAGCCTGTCTGATACTCTGCGGCCAATCAGAAAATCAAGAAATAAAAATAAAAAGAGCGTATTCCAAATAAAAATGCTATATTTGCGCCGGTATGGCTTTATTAACAAAGCCATGCCGACATATAGAAACAGCGTTTTTTAGCGGACCATTTCCTGAAAACTGGACACTTTCAACTAAGATGGCACGCATGGAAGCGCTCTTTCTCAGTTTTTCCGTATAGTCGGCATGTCTGTCAGGCATGCTCTATACACCATCACTGAGATTGAGTCGGTTTTATGCAATTCTCTTAGTTCGGTAGTCCAGAAATCCGCAGGAAGGAGTCGCATGAAAGCGGCTCATTTTTTGTGTGTAATTTTAACTTTAAATCAAGCTATATGATTAAAAAACTGATTGCCGGACTGCTTTTGGGTATTTTCGCTGTCGGCGTCATTCAGGCCGACGAGCCCCGCGCCCGCCGCAAGCGTCCCGGTTCGATGACCCACACCGAAGCCGAAGTCAAAAACGCCCGGAAAGTTACCAGACTGCAGGGCCGCTATATCAGGGACAACTCGACTTTTGACGGCGACGTCTATATGGTGGGCGACGCCGGAGGAATAAAAATCGGCAAGGCCCGTATCGTTTTAAAAAACGGCGGCTACACTCTGTCGTATGACGCCGGAAGTTTCACCATGCGCGACGCGTCGACACGCGACGAACGCATGAGCAAGGGCATCACAGAGTATGAATATGAACACTCATGGAAAGATGAGAAATTAGGTAAGGATTTCGCCCACGCCGGAAAGTATGAGATAGCCGAGCAATACGGTAAAATCAACCTGATTCTTTATGACGGCAATTCAACCGATGTGTTCGCCCGTATTCCGCTCACAAGCGCCAACGACAAATCATTCGAATTCACCGACGAGGATTTTCTCATCCGCTTCGCATCTGCCAACTGACATCATCATTTAATCGCATCCATTTATTTTATGAAAACCAGATTTACAGCCATTGTCGCATTATTCATCATGTTTGCGACATTCGGAGCATCGGCAGCCGTCGATCTCAACGGAAAACACTATCAAGGCATCGGCAAGATCAAAGGCCAGCCCATCGACTGCTGGGTCGACATGAACTTCGACGACACCGACATCGAGTTCAACGTCTCGGATACCTACAAGTTCGGCGCATCGTACACCGCCAAGGCCGTAGGCGACAAGATCACCGTGACCGCCAAAGTGCCCGGAGCAGCCGCAACCACCCTCACCTCGACCGACGGAGGCAGCACGTTCCAGGGCAACATCTCGCTCAACGGCCAGGCCCTGAATCTCTGGGTGCTCAACGTTCCCGCAAAAATCAAGCCCTCTGAGAAACCCGCCGCCAAACTTGAATCGGTAATCGGCGACCCCGACGGATATACCGCCTTCGTGCTTGTGAGCCTTCCCGGCGGCCAGCAGATGTGTGCCACATCCGAGTTTGCCTTCAACGGTGCCGACAAGACCTTCAGCATGACCTGCGACTCGCCCTCGCTGCAGAAGATATTCGGCAACATGCAGGGCTCATACTCTGTTGACGGTTCGGAAATCGTGATGACCGATTCGACCGGCAAGACCGTGCGCGGCTCGATATGCGACGACGGCTATTACCTCAAGATACCCATGGGTTCGGCACAGGGCATAACCCTGACACTCGTCCTGATAAAATAACACTTTAACCTATCTGACACGAGACATGAAAATTTCAAAGAAAGTCTTCGCGCTCATCATGGCCCTGGTAATGGTCATGGGAGGCGCCGCCGACCTTTCGGCCCAGAAACGCAAGGCAGCCCCGGCGCGCAAGACAACCACCACCGGCACCACCGGGAAACGTACCACCTCGACCCGAACCGCGGGCCCGGCTCTTAAGGTCGCTGAACTTGAGGGCACGTATCTTCAGATGTATATGGATATGCTGTATCAGGGCAAACATATCGATGTGAATGCATCCATAGAGCTTAAGGAAAACGGCGAAGCCAGGTGGGACTGGGGTTATACGGCCTGGGTGGGCACATGGAGCGTTTCCGGCAACACGCTGAAAATAAACTCCGGCAGAGCGAACATTACGGCGGCAGAAGTTTCAGCGGGAAATTCGGCTCCGATAAATGTAAGCTCTTCCAGACATTTGTAAGGAAAGGTCTGACCGTTGACAAAATCAAGACCGAACTCCTCGACGGCACCTGTAAAGCCGCCTATATCAAACTCTACCTCGGCTCTGACAACCCCAGTTTCGCAATCCCTGCGAAGGTGAAGTTTACCCCCGGAGATGAACCCGACAGAGGTACATTCAAGGTCACCAGCGACCACATGGTCATGACTGCCCTGGGGCTGATCAAAGGCGAATATGCGTTTGTCAACAATATGCTGCTCACAAAAAACCAGGATGACAAGGAATCAATGACCGCTCTCCACGATATGACCGGCTGTATATACATACCTCTCGGGCAATCAAAAATCCCCGGACTGTCATCCGGTTGGGTCACCATGGAGCTTCAGGTTTTCCCCTGATCCGGCTCCTCAAACCGCTAACAATCCCAATAAAGAAAACCGATGAAAATTATAAAAAACATCCTGACGGCATTTTTTGCCGCAGCCGTGGTGCTCGGCGTTTCTGCCGATCTCTCAGCGCAGACATCAAAATTTCCAAAAGGTCTGTGTGCACTCTATACCGAGACTCCTGACTCCACAGGAGCTGTGACAGCGAGGAGGTTCATTTGCGAACGTGGACCAGAGGTATACAACCCCGTAAACGACACGTATTCGGGAGTATGGCATCTTTCCGGCAATGATTTCAGCCTCGAACTCAATGGCGAGAAAATAAATGCCACTTCGACCGGCGATCCAATGTATTACACGGGCACCTATACCAGTCCACAAGGTGAAAGTACCGAATGCGAGTTTCTCATGACTCCAATGGACGACATGCGACCGGAGAAGATGATGGAAAACCTTCTCGCCGGCCAATATAAAAAAGCATACGTTCACTTCTGGAAGCTCGGCGACAATATTTATGTTCCGCAAAAGGCCTATCCGGTGGAGGTCAAGTTAAATCCGGTCGATGGTTTCAACGGCGGTTCCATAGCGCTTACCGGTAGCCCCGGGTTAATGTCGTTGCTCTCGAGTCCGACGATCCCATACTACTTCGACGGCGCAAGATTAAAGACTGTAGGCCCTTTAGGCCATATTAATGAAGACAATTTATTTGGTCTTTCTTATGTGTATGTCAATTTTTACAAGGACATCGAGATTCCGGGAATAGGTCTGGCACGTCCGTTTTTGGCCATCTATTTCTGATGACCGTCGGCACCATCTGACGCGCCCTTTCTCCACAATCATCTTCCCCGCCGGAATGAGGCTGTGTCAAAATGAACTGCACCCCAAAAGTTAGACAAAAAACTTTTGGGGTGCTTTTATGAAGTACAGTTATGAACAGCGACTCGTCATTGTGCAACGAGTCAAACAAGGTGAAGCGATAGCTCGCCTGTCAAAAGAGTATCATATAAACGAGACTCAGATATTGGCGTGGGTAAGGATGTGGGACAGATCCGGTCGTTCCGGTCTGGAGAAACAACCTCGTTGTCGTCCCACAACGGCACTAAAAGAAAAAGTTGTGCGTTTAATTTTAGAAAAAGGCGTACCTTTGGCTCATGTAAGGATAGAATATCGCATTGGCAAGACCGCTTTACAGCGATGGGTAAGTATGGTACGCCATCTGGGATATGAAGGCTTACATCAGGAAAAGAAGCGAGGACGACCACCCAAAGACCAAATGGCACGACCGAAGAAGAAAGAACCACAGACAGAACTTGAACGGCTTCAGGCGGAGAATTTGCGTCTGAGAGCCGAGAACGCGCTGCTAAAAAAAGTGAAGGCCTTAGTCGAGGAACAGAAAGCCCTGGAACGTCTCAATGGGCAAAAGCCATCGACGAACTAAGGTCGGAGTATCCTCTTGACTTACTTTTAGAGTTGAGACAGATGGCTCGTTCCGTATTCTATTATCATTTGAAGCGTCTGAAGGCAAAAGACAAATATGAGAGTGAAAAGGAAATGATCAAATCAATTTTTCACGATCATAAGGGTCGTTATGGTTACCGCCGTGTAACTGCGGAAATGCGAAACAATGACATTGTTCTTAATCACAAGACTGTTCAGCGCCTGATGATGCAGATGGGACTTAAAAGTCAAATCCGCAAAGTGCGCTACCGTTCATATAAAGGAGAAGTCGGACGCATTGCTCCAAACATCATCAACCGGGACTTTGCCGCATCAGCTCCAAATCGTAAATGGGCTACTGATGTGACACAAATAAACATAGGGTCTGAAAAGCTGTATCTGTCGCCCATTCTTGACATGTTCAACGGAGAGATAATCTCATATAACATATCCAGATCTCCAAATCTTGAACAGATATATGATATGCTTGACAAAGCTTTTGCACGTTTTGATTGTCTTGACGGTCTGATCCTGCATTCCGATCAAGGCTGGCAATATCAGCATTACGGCTACCGTAGACGGCTTGAAGAGCATGGCATTATACAAAGCATGTCCCGCAAAGGCAACTGTCTCGACAATGCAATGGCCGAAAACTTCTTCGGCATTATGAAGTCTGAACTTCTGTATGCGGAGAAATTTGAATCGGCCGAAGCCTTCATGAAGGCTTTAGAGGAATATATTGAATACTATAACAATAAAAGAATTAAAAGCCGGTTAAAAGGAAAGAGTCCGGTGCAATACCGAACTCTTTCTCAAATCGGATAGAATAACTCGTCCAACTTTTTGGGGTCACTTCATACGACACAGCCTCTTATATTGTCATTCACTCATTTGTCTTTATATACTCGGGAGGGGCCAGATAGATAACAGGGATGGTATATGTCACCCTTTTTGGAGTCCCGAGCTGTTTTCCCGGCTCAAATTTGCCTAATTTTTTAATGGCTTTAATGGCGGCTTTAAGGTAATCATCGGGCACTGACCGGTTTCTAATCACCTTAATTGAGCCGGCATCTATCTGACCGTCTTTTGAAACAGCGAAACTGACAGCGGCACGGCCTTTGACCGAATCCTGACTGACCGGAGCTGTTTCTGAAATAATAGTATATAGGTCGCTCAACAAGCCTTTGTCGCCACCATTTAAATAATGAGGTGGAATATCGACACTTGCATACACCGGTTCGTCCACACTGAAATTCTGTGCGAACGCCATGCACGCCTGAACGATAATCAATAAAACTAAAAATAACTTTTTCATTATGGTATAGTGTTCCTTTCTTATAATGGCACGTAACTCCCTTCTCGCGGCAAAGTTACAAAAAATTTTATCCCGTAGCGAGCACCATGCCTGTTACTTGCGTATTGTCGGTTGTTAATGCTATTAACTTAGTGCGTTGAGTGTCAGCGGTCAGATAATGCTTGAGACATTCGCCAAAGACCGTATCGGTTTT
>OHDC01000999.1_pt1 | contig 12159 bp, 10 predicted proteins | sample 1566851 | NCBI WGS metagenome assembly OHDC01 (sample SAMEA3879590, study PRJEB24766) | human gut metagenome | biome: human-associated habitat; feature: feces | place: USA | collected 1985/1987 | reverse complement strand
CCCGCCGCTTTATCCTCTGCACCAACAACGAAAACGGCATTTGTCGGGATGTGACCTACGAACGCATCCGCCGTGTCATTGATAAAGAAGACTATGCCGCCAGCCTGAAATACTATAAAGTTGACTATGTACCTATTTCGGATCGTATGTACTACGAGTACGCCGATGAACTGCTCCGCCATATCCGGGAGCTGGTGGAGCTGGAAAACGGCATCAATTTTACGGGCAACGAGGAAATTGCCATCGTGCTGACCGAGGATGAATTAGCCGCATTTATTGCCGATAAAGACCGCTTTGCGAAATGCCGTCGGCTCTATATGGGACACGACCTCCTGCCCGACGAAGCACAGGAAACGGCACTTTTCAAAAACAAGATTGAGATTAGTATTATTCCGGATTACTACTATCGAGATTTGCAGGAGGGCTAAAATGGTAGAATTCTTAAAAACACTTGCGATAGCTTGTATTCCAGCCATTATAACAGGAATTGTGACATATATTGTTGCTCGCAAAAATGCTGCTTCGCAAATCAGTATAATTAAAGAACAAAACAAGCACGATTTAGAAAAGCTTATGGAGCAGCACAAGGTTGATATAGAGCATCTCAAAGAAGCTCACAGGCTGGATATGGAAGCAAAAGAACAAGATCATAAGAACAAGCTGGAATTGCAGCAGAAGGAATTCGAAAACAGCCTGCTTAAGCAACAAAAAGATGGTGAAAATGCAATGGCAACAGAAACTATCAAAGGTGTACTCGGTATGTTTGGCAGTGCGGTGACCACAGCAATGGACACCCCGGAAGCAAAGCAACTGTTGAGTGACTCTATTAAACAGTCATTTAATAAGTCGAAGGAGGGCTGACTATGGAACTGAAGGAATTCCAGCTCAATGCAGTAAAGTCGTTGTTTGAGGCGATGGACAAGCCCGTCAGAGATATAATCCTGAAAAGCCCCACTGGAAGTGGAAAAACAATCATCCTCACTTACTTTATGCACCAATACATACAGTCTTACCCGAAAACGGTGTTCGTTTGGCTCACTCCCGGCAAAGGCAATCTTGAGGAACAGAGCAAGGCAAAAATGGATAAGTATATCCACGCTTCGCAGACAAAGCTGCTTTCCGATGTGATGACGGCGGGATTTGAAGAAAATGACAGTTGCTTTATTAACTGGGAGAAACTCACGAAGAAAGGCAACAATGCTCTCAAAGACAGCGAACGGACAAACTTTCTGGAACATATCGAGCACGCACTGAACGACGGCCTGCGCTTTATCATCATTGTGGATGAGAGCCATCAGAACAACACAATCAAAGCAGATGAAATTATCCAGTATTTCCGCACGGAGAAGATTATTCGCTGTTCTGCTACGCCTAAGGGCATTGCCAAAGCTGAAGTGATCGAGATTCCTGAGGAAGAAGTTATTGCAGCTGGTCTTATCAAGAAGATGCTGGTTATCAATCAGGATTTTCCGCAGACCGTGGAGACCGAAGATCAAACCGCATATTTGCTGGAGCGTGCCCTGCAAAAGCAGCGTGAACTCCGGGCGGCGTATCTGCAAATGGATGTGGATGTTAACCCCTTGATTATCGTGCAGATACCGAACAAATCAGAAACCTTGCTGGACGGTGTGGAGCGCTGGTTTGAAGCGCAGGGACTTACCTATGAAAACAGTCAGCTTGCGGTTTGGCTTTCTGACCGGCACGAAAATCTGGAGGGCATTGATGCACCTGCCGCACCCTCTACAGCTGTTATCATCAAGCAGGCCGTGGCCACCGGCTGGGATTGTCCAAGAGCGCAGATACTCGTCAAACTGCGTGACAATATGGATGAGACCTTTGAAATCCAGACCATTGGCCGTATTCGTCGTATGCCGGAGGCGAAGCATTATGGCAGTGACCTGCTGGATAGCTGCTATCTCTATACATTTGACGAGAAGTTTACTGCTGGCGTCAAGATGGCGCTGGACAAGGGGTCACTCAATGCCTGTACACTGTTTCTCAAGAGTGAGTACAAGGACATAACTCTGACAGGCGAACAACGTTCGATGATTTCAATGCCCAGAAATCCGCAAAAAGCTCTGCGGGCAATTTGGCTCTATGCAGAGGAAAACTTGGGTGTTGGGGCAGACAAAGAAGAGAATCGGACACGCTTACAGGCTGCCGGATATATTCTTCGGGATGATGTGGTGCGCCATACTGTTTCTGGTGAAACCGCTACGCTCGATTTTTCTTCTTCGGATATGAACACGATAAGTGTGACGGAAAAGCTGAATACACACAAGCACGGGCGCGATTATCATCAAAAAATCGGCAAAATCGGTTTGGAAATTGGTATGGAGTATTCGTTTATGAATACTATCATCCGTAAGCTCTTTGATAAGAACTTCAACTATGCTCACAAAATACTTGCACTGGAACCGAGGGAAGTATATGCCTTTGTATTAAACAATGCTGATCGCCTTCGTCATCTGGTTCGAGAAGCAATGGCGGCGGAAATGGCACAGATGCAGCTCGATGTTCAGACCAAATCTTTGTTTGAGTTTCATATTCCACAGTCCTGTTTGTTTACCTACAATGGAGAAGCCAAAACCCAGATCATTTATAAAAAGAATGTTTATCAGAATTACCTTTCTTCTGCTGCACCTCGCTCTACGCCGGAAGTTAAATTTGAAAAATTCTGTGAACATTCCGGCAATGTGGAGTGGTGGTATAAGAACGGCGATAAGGGTAGTGAGTATTTCTCTATCGTTTACGGGGATAACTCCGAGAAGCAAAAGCTGTTTTATCCAGACTATATCGTCGGCATAAGCGGTGAGATCTGGATTATTGAAACCAAGGGTGGCTTTGATCGCAGCGGCAATAGTCAGGACATCGACATCTATACGCCGAAGAAGTTTGAAGTGCTGAAAGCATATCTGGATACGCACGGGCTAAAAGGCGGTATCGTTCGGAACGACGCTACTACGGACGAGCTGTGCATCTGTATGGAGCACTATTCAGATGACATCGGCAGCGATGATTGGGTGCTTCTCGAAAATATATTGGGGTGAGGTGACTGTATTGAAGATTCTTGAGTTGAAAAGCGTTCCTGTCAATGGAAAAGCATCTGTTCAGTTTATCAGAATAGATCCCGAGGATATTTCTGTAACACTTTCTGAGATATTGAAAGCAATAATGGATTTGTCCTGGCTTAAGAATTTCGACGCAGAGTCTCTAGCTCGAAGCTATGAGCAGAGAGCCCAAATTACGATTGCTGATATGCGCAGAAAAATTGAAAACTGTGATACAGGTAAGCTAACAAAAGATGCAGGCGAATATGTGGTATCCGAGTTAGCAAGAGAAGCAATCGTCTCGGAACTTAATTATTTGGATATTCCTTTAGCGGAGTTATTGGGTAAGAAGATTTCGGGAAATCCGGGATTTGATTTTCACAGTCAAAATAATGCCACAAACACCGTCATATTTGGTGAAGCAAAGTATGTAACCGCTCATAGCGGGTATCCTCGAGCAATAGATCAAATAAAAGCATTCGTTGATGATAAAAAAGATATTGCGGACATTGCTGATTTGCGGGATTTTTGTAGTGCAGATGCGTTGTCTCGAGTCGTTGATGGATTTAAGGGGTTTGCAGCGGCATTTTCCGCGAAAAGCACCCCTAGTGACAGGCTAATTAGTGCTATAACCGCAAAAGACTCATTCCAAGAATTGCTAAAGTATGAAGAAGTGATTTTGGTGGCGGTGAACTTATGAACGATGTCATTAAAAGCGGAAATATCATAAAAAAGATTAGGGACGGGAAACAATTAGAAGAAATTGCTCTGTTTGCACGGAACTGCATTTTTAGAGACGGTCCTAAGGATACCTTGGTTCTTGAAATCTTATCCTATCTGAAACTGTTCCAGCCAACTTTTTTTGAAAAGTTTGAAGATGAGTTGATAGAAACAATGGGGTTGTTTTTCAAAAATCCCTCTCCAGACACACTTCAAGGTGTTGTTTTTGATATGTATCGCCAACATATTAAAGAAAAGTATGGCGAGGATTATACCCCGATGCAGGCAAGTATCCTAGAACAAATTGAAGATAAACACCATTTCAGTTTCTCAGCACCAACAAGCACGGGAAAGTCATTTGTTTTCCGCAACCTTATCCGTTCTGCTTCAAATGATGTCGTAGTAATTGTTCCATCTCGTGCGCTAATAAATGAATACTATGATCGTATCCGCGAAATTGTCAATGTCAAAGAGGTTAATGTCCTTACATTTGTTGATCGTATAAATACCAAATTTGCCAAGAGGAACATCTTTATTCTCACGCCGGAACGTTCAAGAGAACTTTTCAAAAATAAGAGCTGGTTGAATATTGACCTGATATTATTTGATGAAGCACAATTAAGCGATGAAAAATCTGTGCGAGGGTTATATTTTGATAGCATTGTTCGGCGTGCTTTAAAGAGTTTTCCTGATGCTAAGTATGTTTTTGCACATCCATTTATTTCAAATCCAGAAGCACAACTGGAAAGAAATGGCATAATTGATACGCAATCGGCAGCTATTAATTATGAGCAGAAGAATGTTGGTCAGATTTTCTATGTCCACAACCCGGCTACGGGCGATTTTTATCATTTGGGAACTAGTAAGGAAATATTAGGAAAGCAAAAACTCAAAGCAGAATTTGATCCTATTGAGAGAGCAATTTCGAGCGGGGGAAGCGTACTAATATATGTATCCAAATCACATATTTACAATAAGAGTATTTACAGTGAATTTGATAAATATATCAAATTATGCAATAAACTTGAAAAACCAGATGCGCTTCAGATGATTGACGAACTCCGATCCTATATTGGAGCGTCAAAAAATAATGCACTGTTTTACAATTCTGAGATGCTTGAAAAACTTTCTCTTGGTATCGTGACACACCACGGTTCAATGCCACTTGCAGCAAGATTGATTTTAGAGCATTTTACACAAAGTGGTTTCTGTCGGATTTGCTTTGCAACATCTACATTGGAGCAAGGGATCAATATGCCATTTGATGTTGTATATTTGGATAAATTCGAAGCAAGCAAATCGTTGTCGGTAAAGAACCTAATTGGCCGGGCCGGGCGTTCAACCGTTGATGCAAAATTTGACTACGGTAGTGTTGTCATTCGAAATAATGCAATCACATCGTTAAGGAGAGTGATGAGAAAAGCGGAGCCTCTATCTAAAATCTCAAATTTGGATGTAACGGATGATTCTCTTGATGAGAAATACAAAGAGTTCAAAGAGGCCATCAACACCGGTGCGTTTTCAGATGAGTATAATCTTCCCAGTGCGGATGTTGAAAAGTTGCACTCAGACGATGTTACAGCAATGATTCCGCAATTGCTTGATATGATGTTTGACGATGGCGACATCATATCGCCGAATACTGATATGAAAGAAGTTAACGATCTTTTTTCGAAGCTATATCAGCAGTACCTTGGGCGTAAATTGTGCCAAGCGGAAAAGTCAGTATTAAGTACGGCTGTCAAAATTATGATTTGGAAGATATACGGAAAGACTTTTCATCGTATCTGTCAATATCGCTACGCATACGCATCTCGTACTGCGGAGCGACAGCAGTTATATCGAAAAAGAAACGCGGAAGAAGCAAACAGTATACCGGCAAAATATATAGTTGGTTATCACGACATTCCAGATAAGGATCTGACGGCATATCCTCTTGTTTCTACATCCATTGCGGCCAAAGATGTTGACTATGATCTTATAGTTTATGATACCTATGATTATCTAGACAAACTTATTGGGTTTAAGCTTAGTGACATTTTTTACGCAATATTTTATCAATACTACGAGGCGACGAGTGACGAGCGCGCATTGCGGTTAGCAAAATACTTCAAATATGGCACCGATAAAGAACGTGAAATATGGATGCTGCGCTATGGCTTTTCTTTTGAGGAAATCGAGTGGGTATCTGAATGTGTTGATTCTATTGATGAAACAGAAATCAAATTTAACGATAAAATTAACGCGTTGGATGACGCGCAGCTTAAGTCTATAGAGCAGTATGTACACGAATAATGCTTGCTAATTAGACTTTCAACAGAAAAGCATTTAGATTCCAAGGCCAAGCGGGGATTTTCCCCCGCTTGGCCTTTTCTATATGCTGAAGATTGAATTCAGTCGCCCTCCCATCATCGGGAGGGCGGCTTTTTGCGTCTTGATAGAAAAATTGAGAAATTTCTCGAAAACACCCTGCCAAACGGCACCCCTTATTCAGAGTAAGTAGAAGGGTCTTTTGAAAAATTGATGGAATTTTTTCATATTACTTTGCCAAAATCTCAAAAAATTTCCCAATTGGTTAGTAGGAGGGGAACTTAAAAATTTTTTCTAAAACCCATTTGTTATTTGCCCGAAAAGTTCCCAGTTGATTAGTAGTAGGGTTCGCAGAAAAATTCTCAAAAGTTTTTTCGTTCAAATCCAAAAAAATTTCCCAGTTGGTTAGTAGAGAGGCTTTCAAAGGAAATTTTCAAAATTCCTTCGTACAAATCGAAAAATTTTTCCCAGTTGATTAGTGAGGGGGTTAAAAAACAGCCCTTCTCGCTGGCTACCTATTGAGGGGACTGTCTCCCTGTGTACCTTGAAAAATGAATCGCCGCCTCCAAAGGATATGCTTCCGGCAAGTGCCGCCACGACTTCCCGATAATTCAGGGCTCCCGCAAAACCGAAGATTTTGTGGGAAGAGGAGCAGCAGTGAAACGAATGAGCTTTCGCACGAGTGCGGAAGCGAATGATATGGAACTTGCTGCGACGAGAGCGCACCAAAGAAGCGATACGCCGTGGTGAGACTCCGGGGCAGGAACGATGCGGATGAGCGGCAGCAAACAAAAACCACCGCAGAAATGCGGATTCAGAACAGACAAAGGAGGTTCAAATCTATGAAGAAAGGAGAGCTCAGAGAGCTTTATCAGATGATGTTTCCGGAATACCCGGACATCGTGACCGTCAAAGAGCTTCGGGAGATGCTGGGCATCAGCCGCAAGCTGGCCTACAAGCTGATCGACTATGGGTACATCCACGCCGTGAAGATTGGCACGACGCTGAAGATCCCGAAAATCAGCGTCATCAACTATGTAATGGAGAAAGAGGTGAAGAAAGTTGGATGGGATCAAACGCCTGACGCCCGCCCAAAGGGCACGCTGTAACCGGTTAATCCGGCGGCTGTGCGCCAACTATGATGGCGGCAACTGTCTGCCGTTGGACGATGGCGAGGGCTGCGTGTGCGTACAGACGATTTCCTATTCGCTGCTGTGCAAGTACTTCCGGCGGGCGGTTCTGCCCGCCGACAAGGTACTCTGCGCCGACATTTACCGGCAGCGCACACGGCTCTGCGACCGATGCGGAAAGCCTTTTGCACCCAGTAGCAACCGGCAGAAATACTGCCCGGAATGCGGCTGCTCCATTCGACGCAAGCAGAAGGCGGACTCGGCCAGGCGGCGACGCAGCGTCGAACATTAAGCACCGGGAAAGCCTTGATTTCCGGGGCTTTTTTGAGGGCGAAGCGGGTGCGGGTGGCCGTTTCCATCTGCACCTGTCAAAATCCATTTCTAACATTCTACAAAGGAGAAATTTCTATGGGTAACAAACTGAAAACCGTGGACGCAGAGACCTTGCTGTCCACGCCGATGAGCAAGACGATGTTCATCGTAGGCGGCCTTATTTCGCAGGGTGTCAATGTCATCAGCGGTGCCAGCAAGATCGGCAAAAGCTGGCTGATGCTGTGGCTGGGGCTGCAGGTGGCGCAGGGAAACTCTATTTGGGGGCTGCCTACACTGCAATGCGATGTGCTCTATCTGAGCCTTGAGGACACCCAGCGCCGCATCAAAGACCGGCTCTACAATCTTACCGAAAGCGCCCCGGACAACCTGTATTTTGCCGTGACCTCCGGGCTGATCGGCGGCGGGCTGGAGGAACAGATCACGGATTTCCTGACCGAGCATCCCGCCACCAAGCTGGTCATCATTGACACGCTGCAAAAGGTGCGGGACTCCAAAGGCAGCGCCGGAAAAGCAGGAATGTACGGCAACGATTACGATGACATTTCCTCCATCAAGCGCATTGCCGACGGCTTCAACATCGCCGTTTTGCTGGTGCATCACCTGCGAAAGCTGCAAGACAGCGACGATCCCTTTAACGATGTCAGCGGCTCTACCGGCATCATCGGCGCTGCGGACACCAACTTCATCCTGCGCCGTAAGCGCAGTGGAAACGCTGCTACGCTGCTGGTCAGCGGGCGGGATGTGGAATATCAGGAACTGACCTTGCAGTTTAACGACCTTGTCTGGGAGCTGGTGGAGCGCAAGAACAGCGAGGATATTCACAAGGCAGAGCTGCCGAAATTTCTGTTTCGGGTGGTGGACTTTATGGAGTGCCGCACCGAATGGGTAGGCACGGCCACGGAGCTGCTGACCGAAATGAAGGAGCAGGAGGTCACGCCCAATATGGTCACAAAGTATCTCGGCCAGTTCGCCTATGAGGTGCTGGAGCCGCTGGGCATCGAGTACCGCACCAAGCGCACAGGCAAAAGCCGACTCATCAAATTTCTGCGCCGTGACGGCGATGACGCAAATGACGCCGGGATCGCTATATAAGGAAATCTCCGTCACAACCGTCATTGCCGTCACAAACCGAAGAAAAGGGGTGAACAAATGCGCAGCAAAAACTACGGGATCAATGTCCGTGTGACCGAGCAGGAGAAGCAGAAACTGCTGGAAAATGCCCGGTTCTGTTCTCTGTCGCTGTCGGAATACTTGCGGCGACTGGGGCTTGGAAAAGAGGTCAGAGCGGCCATCACGGAGCGGGATTATCGCCTGTTTCGGATGCTGAACGGCCTGAAAACAGAGCTCCCACAGCTTCAGAAAGAGGAAATTCTGAGCAGGCTGGAAGCAATTTTGAATGAATTAAAGTAAGCAGGTATCACGCCTGCGCAGTCTAAGCGAGCAGACTGTTTTTACTCCTGTCGGAGCCAAACAGTGTATCCGCTTGCGATGCCTGCGTCATCTAAGCGAGCAGTGCGTTTTTACTCCCGGCAGGGCCGGAGCGTAAAAACACTCGTTAGGGTGTGCCCTAAAACCCCGAAAGAAAAAACTATGAAAGTGAGGACAACACAATGAGAAAATCGGATTTTACTTTACCCACGCTGGACGATCTGTTTTCCACGCAGGCGGAGCGGGACGATGCCAAACTGGAGCGGGTGCGGAATATTCCACTGGCCGAGTTGCACCCGTTCAAGGGTCACCCCTTCAAGGTGCAGAACAACGAGGAGATGCAGCGGATGATCGAGAGCATCCGCAAGGTGGGAGCCATCACCCCGGCGTTGGCAAGGCCGCTGCCCGACGGCGGCTATGAATTGATCTCCGGTCACCGGCGACTGGCGGCGTGTCAGGTGCTGGGCGTCGAGACGATGCCTGTCATCGTCCGGGAGCTGTCTGACGATGAAGCGGTGATCGCAATGGTGGACGCCAATTTGCAGCGGGAGACTATCCTGCCCAGCGAAAAGGCGTTTGCCTACAAGATGAAAAGGGATGCGCTGAATCATCAGGGTATGACTTCTCCCCAAGTTGGGGAGAAGTTGCTAACGGCAGAAAAAATTGGTTTAGATGGCGGAGACAGCCGCAATCAGGTATTACGATATATCCGCCTGACCTACCTGATCCCCGAGCTGCTTTCGATGGTGGACGACGGTAAGATCGCCTTCAACCCGGCGGTGGAGCTTTCCTACTTAGACTCGTATCAGCAGCGGGCGGTGCTGGACGCGATGGTGCTGAACGACTGCACCCCGTCCCACGCCCAGAGCATCCGCCTGAAAAAGCTGGCGCAGGAGGGCTTGCTGGATGACCAGATAGTCTACGCCGTGCTGGCGGAGACGAAACCAAACCAGCAGGAGCAGCTGAAATTCAAACGGGAGGAGCTGCGGAAATACTTCCCCTCCGGCTACACCGAGGAGCAGATGCGCCGGGACATCATCAAGGGTCTGGAACTGCTGAAACGGCAGAGAGAACGGAACCGGGACGCCCGCTGATTCGTACCGATACGGCTGCAATCAAACAATTCGCAGAATAGAGAGAACCCCAAACCGATGGTATACTGATGCTGTCGGTTTGGAGTTCTGTTCTGCAAATACAAAGGACAGGAGGAAATGAAATTGGTAGCAGGACATCTGACATTGAAAAACGGCAGGTATTACGCCGTGCTGAACTATAGAAACGCCGGAGGGCAGCGGAAAACGAAATGGATCTCGCTGGGGCTTCCCGAAAAGGGCAACAAGCGTAAGGCGGAAGCGGAACTGGCGAGGCTTCGGGCGGAGTTTGAGCCGCCCAAAGAGGTAGGCGACCTGAGCAGTGATATGCTGTTCGCCGATTATCTGCTGGAATGGCTGGAAATTGCCAAGGGACGGCTGGCTGTGGCAACATATAGTTCTTACGCCGCAATGATCAAGAAGCCAGTCGGGCCGTACTTCCGCCAAAGGAATCTGACCTTGCGGGAGCTGGAAGCCAGACACTTGCAGATGTTTTATTCCGAAATGCTCAGAAAGGTAAAGCCAAATACGGTCATCCACTATCACGCGATTATCCACTCGGCGCTGAAATATGCGGTCAAGACCGATATGCTGGTGCAGAATGTGGCGGACAAGGTGGATAGGCCAAAGAAAAACAGCTTTCAGCCGGTTTTCCTTTCGGCAGAGGAAATGCAGAAAATGTTTGAAGCCCTTCGGGGTACCAAGTTGGAGTTGCCGGTGCTGGTGGCCGCTTTTTACGGATTCCGTCGGGGTGAAGTGTTGGGACTGAAGTGGGACGCCATCGACTTTGAGCGTGGAACGATTTCGGTCATACGAACCGTTACGACCATTACTCTTGATGGCAAGCAGACGGAAATTGAACAGCAGTCTGCCAAGACCAAGTCCAGTCTGCGTACCCTGCCGCTGATCGGCAGCTTCCGGGAATACTTTTTGCAGGTGAAAGAGGCGCAGGAGCTGAACAAGCAGGTCTGCGGCAATTGTTACAATCACGAGTATGATGGCTTTGTATTTGTGGACGAGCTGGGGGAGCGGATGCGGGCCAATTATTTGACCTCGGCATTCCCAAAATTCTTGGAGAGCCACGGCCTGCGCCGGATGCGCTTTCACGATCTGCGGCATAGCTGTGCCAGCTTGCTGCTGGCCAACGGCGTGCCTCTCAAGCACATTCAGGAGTGGCTGGGCCACAGCGACTTCACCACCACGGCGAACATCTACGCCCACTTGGATTACAAGTCTAAAATCACCTCGGCACAGGCGATGGAGACAGGACTTGCGCTACCGGAGGGCGGCGACTTCGGAAGCCGGTGGAGGGAGGGCTAAGCCGAAAATCCGGAGAGAAAAACAAAAGTCTGCTTTGATCACTTACTCTTAGAAAAAGGTATAAGAAAAAAGCCCATAATCGGCTTGATTACAGGCTTTTTCGGTGGCGGAGATGGAGAGATTCGAACTCTCGCGTCGGTTTGAGCCGACCTACCGCATTTCGAGTGCGGACCCTTCAACCGCTTGGGTACATCTCCGTATATTTCCGCCTGCTTTTAACTCGCAAAATCTTTTGGAGAGAAAAGCAGGAGAGAAACCATAAAAGTATTCGATTTGAAATTTTGAAAACCCGGAATTAGCAGGGGTTTTCAGGGGGACGAAATTCCCAGATCCCGCCGAAATTTCGAGTCAGTCCCGTTATGACCACTTCGATACCGCTGCTTGTCACGGGATGTATCATACCATACTTTCCGCTGGGGTGCAACTTCTTTTTCTGCGGGGTATATTTTGACGCGGCGGCGCATGTACTGATGGGAGAGGGGGGACGGCTATGGAGAAGCGGGTGCTGATCTGGGATGATGGACTAAATTATGTAAACTACATGGAAGCGCTGCGAGCAGTGGACCTGACGCCGGTAGTAGGGCGCGAGGCGGCCGGCCCGTGCGCTGCGCTGCTGCTTCCCGGCGGTGGGGATATCGCGGATCGGCTGCCGGAGGATGAGATCCGGACGATCAGAGCCTATGCGGCAGCGGAGAAGCCGATTTTGGGTATCTGCCGGGGAATGCAGGCGCTGAACGTGTTTTTCGGCGGGACACTGTATGCACGTGTGCCGGGACA
>OHDC01000943.1_pt1 | contig 12948 bp, 9 predicted proteins | sample 1566851 | NCBI WGS metagenome assembly OHDC01 (sample SAMEA3879590, study PRJEB24766) | human gut metagenome | biome: human-associated habitat; feature: feces | place: USA | collected 1985/1987 | reverse complement strand
AAACCATGAGACATTAAAGGCTTCTGATACAATCATCTCAGCAGCTTCTTGTACAACAAACTGCTTAGCTCCAATGGCAGATGCACTTAACAAGTACGCTCCAATCCAGTCTGGTATCATGGTAACAATCCATGCTTACACAGGAGATCAGATGACTCTTGACGGACCACAGAGAAAGGGAGACCTTCGTCGTTCACGTGCAGCAGCAGTTAATATCGTTCCTAACTCAACAGGAGCAGCTAAGGCAATCGGCCTTGTTATCCCAGAGTTAAACGGAAAGTTAATCGGATCTGCACAGCGTGTTCCTACACCAACAGGATCTACAACAATCCTTACAGCAGTTGTTAAGAAAGCAGGCGTTACAAAAGAAGATATCAACGCAGCTATGAAGGCAGCAGCTAACGAGTCATTCGGTTACAACGAGGATGAGATCGTATCTTCAGATATCGTTGGAATGAGATTTGGTTCATTATTCGATGCAACACAGACAATGGTTAACCAGGTTTCTGACGATCTGTACGAGGTACAGGTTGTTTCTTGGTATGATAACGAGAACAGCTACACATCTCAGATGGTTCGTACAATCAAGTACTTCTCAGAGTTAGCTTAATTCTTGTACCCACAAGAACAGTATATCTCAAGACTACTCAAGGGGCGCGGTCTTAATTGAACCGCGCCTCTTTTTTAAAACATGGCTATTTCTTTTGAATATCTGTGAATTGTAGAATTAATTATATTTTTTAATATGTACAATATGGCGTGGCCACATGGCTTATGCCTTGAAATAAGGGAGGACATATTATGTCATTAAACAAGAAATCAATTGATGATATCAACGTAAAAGGCAAGAGAGTTCTCGTTAGATGTGACTTCAACGTGCCACTTAAGGACGGAAAAATCACAGATGAGAACCGTATCAACGGAGCTCTTCCAACAATCCAGAAATTAATCAAGGACGGTGGAAAGGTTATCCTTTGCTCACACCTTGGAAAAGTTAAAAACGGACCAAACGAGGGTGAGTCACTTGCTCCTGTAGCTGCAGCTCTTGAGGCTAAGCTTGGACAGAAGGTTACATTTGTAGCTGACTACAACGTAACAGGAGAGGCTGCAACAAAGGCTGTTTCAGAGATGAAAGAGGGAGATGTAGTTCTTCTTCAGAATACACGTTTCAGAGGCAAAGAGGAGACAAAGCCACAGGAAGCCGGAGATGCATTCGCAAAAGAGCTTGCTGACCTTGCTGATGTATATGTATGTGACGCTTTCGGTTCTGCTCACAGAGCACATGCTTCTGTAGCAGGTGTTACAAAGTTCATCACAGCTAAGGGTGGAGAGAATGTTGTTGGATACCTTATGCAGAAGGAAATTGACTTCCTTGGCAAGGCAGTAGAGAATCCTGTACGTCCTTTCGTAGCTATTCTTGGCGGAGCTAAAGTAGCTGACAAGCTCAATGTTATCGACAACCTCCTCGAGAAGGCTGATACACTTATCATCGGTGGTGGAATGGCATACACATTCCTTAAAGCCCAGGGCTATGAGATTGGTATCTCAATGCTTGATGAGACAAAGATTGATTACTGTAAAGAGATGCTTGCAAAAGCAGAGAAACTTGGAAAGAAGATTCTTCTTCCTGTTGATGCAGTTACAATCAAGGATTTCCCAAATCCAATTGATGCTCCTGTAGAGACAGAGACATATGATTATGACAAGATGCCTGCAGACCGTGAGGGCTGTGATATCGGACCTAAGACACGTGAGCTTTTCGCTGACGCTGTTGCATCAGCTAAGACTGTTGTATGGAACGGACCAATGGGTGTATTTGAGAACCCAACACTTGCAGCAGGTACACTTGCAGTAGCAGAGGCACTTGCTAAATCAGATGCTATCACAATCATCGGTGGTGGAGATTCAGCTGCAGCAGTTAACCAGATGGGACTTGGCGACAAGATGAGCCACATCTCAACAGGTGGCGGTGCTTCCCTTGAGTTCCTTGAGGGCAAGGAGCTTCCTGGCGTAGCTTGTGCTGATGATAAATAAGCCGAAAGCAACTTAATGAAATTAAGCCGCAGGCAAAAAATATTTGTATACAAATACAAGGAGATATAAAATGGCAAGAAAGAAAATTGTAGCCGGCAACTGGAAGATGAACATGACTCCAAGCCAGGCTGTTAAATTAGTAGAAGAGTTAAAACCACTCGTAGTTTCAGATGATGTTGAAGTTGTTTACTGTGTACCTGCAATCGACATCGTACCTGTTGTAGAAGCATTAAAGGGTACAAATGTTGCTGTTGGAGCAGAGAATATGTACTTCGAGGAGAAGGGTGCTTACACAGGAGAAATCTCAGCAGAGATGCTTCTTGATGCAGGCGTTAAGTATGTTATCATCGGACATTCAGAGAGAAGAGATTACTTCAAAGAGGATGACGCACTTCTCAACAAGAAGGTAAAGAAGGCTATCGAGGCTGGACTTACACCAATCCTTTGCTGTGGTGAGACACTTGAGCAGAGAGAGAGCGGTGTTACACTTGACTGGATCAGACTTCAGATTAAGTCAGATCTCGCAGGTGTTGCTGCATCAGATGTTGCTAACATGGTTATCGCTTACGAGCCAATCTGGGCAATCGGAACAGGAAAGACAGCTACTTCTGATCAGGCTCAGGAGGTCTGCGGTGCAATCCGTGAGTGCGTAGCTGAGATCTATGATCAGGCTACAGCAGATTCAGTTCGTATCCAGTACGGCGGATCTGTAAATGCAGGAAATGCAGCAGAGCTTTTTGCAAAGCCTGACATCGACGGTGGATTAGTTGGTGGCGCTTCACTCAAGGCTGATTTTGGAAAGATCGTAAACTACAAGTAATTATTAAATCATAATTTAATATTTGATTTGACAATCACAATAACTAAATGTCACTAAATTCACCAGCTTAGCTGCATTTAGTGGCATTTATTATGTAATGAAATTTTTTGCGGGCTTGCATATGTCACTGTAATAGAGCATTTTCAAGCCTCATATGAAGAATAGAGGAAATATAAATGAGTAAGAAACCGGTAGTATTAATGGTACTTGATGGTTACGGCTTAAGTGACCACAAAGAGGGAAATGCCATAGCTATGGCAAATACCCCTGTTATGGATAAATTGATGGCAGAGTGTCCTTTTGTAAAGGGCGCAGCTTCAGGTCTTGCAGTTGGACTTCCTGACGGACAGATGGGAAACTCTGAGGTAGGACATATGAATATCGGCGCAGGCCGTATCATATATCAGGATCTTACAAGAATCACAAAGGCAATTGCTGATGGTGATTTCTTCAAGAACAAGGTATTACTTTCTGCAATCGAAAACTGCAAGAAGAATGACTCCGATCTGCATCTTTGGGGACTTCTTTCAGATGGTGGAGTTCACAGCCATATCGAGCATCTTTACGGACTTCTTGAGCTTTGCAAGAAAGAGAATTTTGACAGAGTATATGTACACGCATTCCTTGATGGTCGTGATACACCTCCTGCATCAGGCAAGGACTACATCGAGCAGCTTCTCGCCAAGATGAAGGAAATCGGTGTAGGAAAGATTGCATCTCTTTCAGGACGTTACTATGCAATGGACAGAGATAACAACTGGGATCGTGTGCAGAAGGCTTATGATTCACTCACTAAGGGTGAAGGCGTAAAAGCTACATGCCCTGTAAAGGCTATGGAGGAGTCATACGCAAATGACGTTACAGATGAGTTCGTGCTTCCTACAGTTATCACAAACGAGGATGGCACACCGGTATCTGTTGTAAAGGACAATGATTCTGTTATCTTCTTCAACTTCCGTCCGGACCGTGCTCGTGAGATGACAAGAGCATTTTGCGATGATAAGTTTACCGGCTTTGAGCGCCCATTCCTTAAGACAACATTTGTATGCTTCAAGGATTATGACGAGTCAATTCCTAACAAGCTTATCGCTTTTGAGAAGGAAGAAATCCAGAATACATTTGGTGAGTATCTTGCAGCAAATGGCAAGAAACAGCTTCGTCTCGCAGAGACAGAGAAGTATGCACACGTAACCTTTTTCTTTAATGGTGGAGTAGAGGAGCCGAATATCGATGAGGCGCGTCTTCTTGTAAACAGTCCTAAGGACGTTGCAACATATGACTTAAAGCCTGAGATGAGCGCTCCTGAGGTTGGAATGGATCTTGTTGAGGCTATCAAGTCAGATAAGTATGATGTTATTATCATCAACTTTGCTAACCCTGACATGGTTGGACATACAGGTGTGATTCCGGCTGCTGTAAAGGCTGTTGAGAGAGTTGATTCACTCGTAGGTGATGCAGTGCAGGCAATCAAGGATGTGGATGGAGTATTATTCATCTGTGCTGACCACGGAAACGCAGAGAAGATGATTGATTATGAGACAGGAAAACCTCATACAGCTCATACAACCAATCCTGTTCCTTTCATTCTTGTAAACGCTGACCCTTCTTACAAGCTTCGTGAGGGCGGATGTCTTGCAGATATCGCTCCAACACTGCTTGAGATTATGGGACTTCCACAGCCAAAAGAGATGACAGGAAAGTCACTTATCGTTAAATAAAATTTGTATTATATAAGCTCCGGCGCAGACAAAGGGTTTGAACCGGAGCTTTTGTTTTGATATATTAAAGATGTAATAATAAACATAAGGAATACTTATAAGTGACATAAAATTATTTAAAAAAACTTATAATATACGTTGACTTTACAAATTGAGCTGGTATATAATTTAAAGGTAGCATTTGATTTGTAAAATAAATTACACATAAGATGGAGGACAATCATGCAGGAATTTAAACCATTCAAAGAAGGAAAAGTAAGAGAAGTATATGATAACGGGGACAGTCTTATTATGGTCGCAACAGATCGTATTTCCGCTTTTGACCATATTTTAAAGAATAAAATTACAGACAAGGGAGCCATCCTCACACAGATGTCTAAGTTCTGGTTTGAATTCACAAAGGATGTCGTTCCTAACCATATGATTTCAGTAGACGCAAAGGATATGCCGGAGTTCTTCAGTCAGGACAGATTCAACGGAAACAGCATGCTCTGCAAGAAGCTTGAGATGCTTCCAATCGAGTGTATAGTTCGTGGATATATCACAGGAAGCGGCTGGGCAAGCTACCAGGAGAACGGTACAGTCTGCGGAATCAGACTTCCGGAGGGACTTGTTGAGTCTGATAAGCTCCCTGAGCCTATTTATACACCATCTACCAAGGCTGATCTTGGAGATCATGATGAGAATATCTCATTCGAAAAATCAGTAGAAGTATTAGAGAAGATTTATCCTGAGAAGGGCAGAGAGTACGCAGAGAAGATTCGCGATTATACAATTGCTCTTTACAAGAAATGTGCAGAGTATGCTCTTACAAAGGGCATCATCATCGCAGATACCAAGTTTGAGTTTGGCTTAAATGAGCAGGGTGAGGTAGTGCTTGCCGATGAGATGCTCACACCTGACAGCTCACGCTTCTGGCCACTTGATGGATATAAGCCTGGACAGGGACAGCCTTCATTTGACAAGCAGTATGTAAGAGACTGGCTCAAGGCAAATCCGGACAATGACCTTCTTTTACCTGATGAGGTTGTTGTGAAGACTGTAGAGAAATATAAAGAGGCATTTGAGCTTCTTACAGGAAGCAAATTCAGCCGCTAATATATTATTTATTCCGCGTTACTATTTCGCAATTATAAACGGAGATATTATGAACCAGGACAATAACATAAATCAGTATATAAATACTAGTATAGATACAAAAAGTCATACCGGTACAAAATTAAAAAGGTGTTCTGATATTGACGAGCATAACCATGTATTTGATGAGCTTCATGAGGAGTGTGGTGTGTTTGGCATGTATGATTTTGATGGAGGAAATGTCGCATCCACTATCTATTATGGTCTTTTTGCACTTCAGCACAGAGGACAGGAAAGCTGTGGTATTGCAGTGAGTGATACACACGGACCAAAGGGAAAGGTGACCACACACAAGGGCATGGGTCTTGTAAATGAGGTATTTACTCATGATATCTTAGAGCCTATGAAGGGCGATATCGGAGTGGGACATGTGCGCTATTCAACAGCAGGCTCATCAACACGTGAGAATGCACAGCCGCTCGTATTAAATTATGTCAAGGGCACACTTGCCATGGCACACAACGGAAACCTCATAAATGCAAAGGAGCTTCGCAAGGAGCTTGAGTATACAGGAGCTATTTTCCAGACCACAATCGACTCTGAGGTTATAGCTTATCATATCGCCAGAGAACGTCTTAACTCAAAAACAGCGGAGGAGGCGGTCAGACGTGCCTGCCAGAAGCTTAAGGGAGCCTACGCGCTTGTTGTCGAGAGCCCGAGAAAGCTTATTGCAGCCAGAGACCCATTTGGTTTTAAGCCTCTTTGCATCGGAAAGAGAGACAATGCATATATCGTTACATCTGAGACCTGTGCGCTTGATACAATCGGTGCAGAGTTTGTCAGGGATGTAGAGCCGGGAGAGGTTATCACTATCACTCCTGAAAAGGGCATTGAGTCTGATATGACTATGGCACTTGCCCCTGAAAAACAGGCCAGATGCGTGTTTGAATACATTTATTTCGCAAGACCTGACAGCCATATTGACGGAGTAAGCGTGTATGGCAGCCGTATCAAGGCTGGCAGATTCCTTGCAATGGATTCACCGGTTGAGGCTGATATCGTGACAGGAGTACCAGAATCAGGAAATGCCGCTGCTCTTGGTTATTCACTTGAGTCGGGCATTCCATATGGCACAGCATTTGTCAAGAACGGTTATGTCGGCAGGACATTTATCAAGCCTAAGCAGTCAAGCCGTGAATCAAGCGTGCAGATAAAGCTCAATGTATTAAAGGAGGCTGTTAAGGGCAAGAGAGTTGTTATGATTGATGATTCAATTGTGCGAGGAACAACCTCAGACAGAATAGTGCGTATGTTAAGAGAGGCGGGTGCCACAGAGGTGCATGTGCGCATCAGTTCACCGCCATTCTTATGGCCTTGCTATTTCGGTACAGATATTCCTGCAAGAGAGCAGCTTATCGCTTACAACAGGACTATTGAGGATATCAGACAGATTATAGGTGCAGATTCTTTAGGCTACCTTGGAATTGACAGACTTCATGAGATGGTAGAGGGACTGCCAATCTGCATGGGCTGTTTCACAGGAAAATATCCGATGGAGCCACCGAAGGATGATATCAGAGGCGAGTATTTTGATAAAGAAATAGACCTCGAGAGAAAAATGCTTAATCGCTAATAAAGGAGAGAATATGAGTACAGACAGATACACAAGTCCTCTTTCTGAGCGCTATGCCAGCAAAGAGATGCAGTATATTTTTTCGCAGGATATGAAATTTACCACTTGGAGAAAGCTCTGGATTGCTCTTGCAGAGACTGAGATGGAGCTTGGGCTTTCACAGGATGGCAAACCGGTTATCACACAGGAACAGATTGATGAATTAAAGGCACATGTGGATGACATCAATTATGATGTGGCAAAGGAGCGTGAGAAGCTTGTGCGTCACGATGTAATGAGCCATGTCTATGCATATGGACAGCAGTGCCCTAAGGCAGCAGGAATTATACATCTTGGAGCAACCTCATGCTATGTAGGTGACAATACAGATATCATCATCATGAATGAAGCATTAAAGCTCGTTCACAAAAAGCTTATAAGTGTTATTGCAGAGCTTGCAAACTTTGCTGATAAGTATAAGAATCAGCCAACTCTTGCATTTACACATTTCCAGCCGGCACAGCCGACAACAGTTGGAAAGCGTGCCACACTGTGGCTGAATGAGTTTATGCTGGATCTCGAGGATTTAGAGTATGTGCAGGGCACATTAAAGCTCCTTGGCTCAAAGGGCACTACAGGAACACAGGCCAGCTTCCTTGAGCTCTTCGACGGAGACAATGAGACAATAGACAAGATTGATCCGATGATTGCAAAGAAGATGGGCTTTAAGGATTGTTATCCGGTGTCTGGCCAGACATATTCCCGTAAGGTAGATACAAGAGTGGTAAATGTGCTCGCAGGCATTGCTGCATCGGCTACAAAGATGTCAAACGATATCAGACTGCTCCAGCATCTTAAGGAAGTAGAGGAGCCGTTTGAGAAGAACCAGATTGGCTCATCAGCCATGGCATATAAGAGAAATCCTATGAGAAGTGAGAGAATTGCATCTCTTTCAAGATATGTTCTTGCAGATGTAATGAATCCTGCAATTACCTCAGCTACACAGTGGTTTGAGAGAACACTTGACGATTCAGCAAACAAGCGTCTTTCAATACCTGAGGGCTTCCTTGCAATAGACGGAATCCTTGACCTCTGCCTCAATGTGGTGGATGGACTGGTAGTATATCCAAAGGTTATTGAAAAGCACTTTATGGCAGAGATTCCATTCATGGCAACAGAGAACATCATGATGGATGCTGTAAAGAACGGTGGAAATCGTCAGGAGCTCCATGAGAAGATCAGACAGCTCTCAATGCAGGCAGGAAAGACAGTAAAGGAAGAGGGAAAAGAAAATAACCTCGTAGACTTAATCGCTGCAGATCCTGCATTCGGATTGACAAAAGCTGATATCGAAAAGAACCTTAAGCCTGAGCTTTATGTGGGACGTGCACCTCGTCAGGTAGATGTATATCTGCGTGATGTAGTTAATCCGGTGCTTGAAGCGCATAAGGATGAGAGTGGAGTAAAGGCAGAGATTAACGTATAATATCGAAAGTATAGATAACGGTAATTTGCTTGTGTTAACATATTTATCTAAATGAAAAGCCCCGGCATATAAATCTGTTTCAAGGTTTATATGCCGGGGTTTTATATATCCGTCAAGTATCATTTTCCTCGAAAGCGGTATATCTCATCCCATACCTTTTCGCATGCACTAAGCAAAAGGCATGATAATATCATAATGTATTTTCTTGTAAAATAAAATGGAAAAATGTATAATATTAAAAAATGGTTTAGATTATCAAAAGAAGAGAGTAAAAAGAAAGGATATTAGTGATGAAAAAATTTTTTAATGAATTCAAAAAGTTTATCAGCAGAGGGAATGTCATGGATATGGCAGTTGGAATTATCATAGGTGGTGCGTTTACCAGCATAGTCACATCTTTGGTCAATGACATTATAAACCCTATACTTGGAGTGTTTGGCGGCATGAATTTTGACCAGCTCTCGGTAAAACTCTTTGGGGAAGCTACATTGTATTATGGAAAGTTTCTTACCGCAGTAGTCAATTTCCTTATCATGGCACTCATCGTATTTTGCATAGTAAAGGCTATGAATGCAGCAGGAGAGAGATTTGGACACAAAGAGGAAAAAGAGCCGGACACAAAGGAGTGTCCATACTGCAAGAGCAAGATTGCCATTGCGGCAACAAGATGTCCGAACTGTACATCAATGATTGGGACAACAGATGACAGTGAAAAATAGTTATACATTTACTGCTTTAAACTAATAAAATCCATTGCATGAAATGTAAAATCCGTTACATACAATATAAAACTCTTGACTGTGCAATAAAAACGTAGTATATTAGTTCTGTTATTTAGAATTGAAATTAGGAGGTCTTATCGTGGCAACTTTAAAAATTGTTTTATCGGTATTATTTATAATCGTCAGTTTAGTAATTACTATAGTTATTCTTTTCCAGGAGGGCAAGTCAGCAGGACTTGGCACTATCGCCGGAGTTGCTGATACATATTGGGGCAAGAACAAGGGACGTTCAAAGGAAGGACGTCTGGTTAAAGCGACCATTGTATGTGTTGTTCTTTTCTTTATTATTTCAATTGCTTTAAATATGGGAATATGGTAAATACTTAGACTGTCGAGAAATCGGCAGTCTTTTTTATCGCATCAACATCCAGATGATGAAATTTTATTTAAAGCCTGTGCATTTGAAATCAGATGGGGCAACGAAAAGGAGAGATAATGAGTAATATAGATAAATATGAAGCACGAAAAAAGATGGTCTATGACTTCATGTGTGATGACATGTATGTTCCGATGAAAATCAAGGAACTTTGCATAGTACTCGGAGTAAAAAAAGAGGACAGACCACAGCTTGAACAGATTCTTTTGGATTTGCAGGCAGAGGGAAGGATAACACTCTCAAAGCGCGGGAAATATTCAAAGTCGGAAATCAAAAAGACAGTCGGCGTATTCACAGCGCATCAAAGGGGATTTGGCTTTGTCACTGTGGAGGGAGAGCCTGATGATATTTTTATCCCTGCAGAGTATGTAAATGGTGCGATGCACATGGACACTGTTGAGATTACAATCTCACCTGTCACAACAGGACGCCGCAAGGAAGGAAAGGTTGTTTCCGTCATAGAGCGAGGCATGAAGCAGGTAGTCTGCACCTATGAGGCAAGTGATAATTTTGGTTTTGCAGTGCCTGACAATACCAGGTTTGGCACAGATATTTTCATACCAAAGGAGCGCTCAAAGGGTGCTATGTCGGGCCATAAGGTAGTGGTTGAAATCACAAGCTATGGTAAAAAGGGCAAAAAGCCGGAGGGCAAGGTTGTTGAAATAATCGGACATATAGATGACCCGGGTACAGATATTCTTTCTATAGTAAAGGCTTATGATCTGCCGGTGGATTTTTCGGAGAAAATCATGCATCAGGTGCAGAATGTGGCAAAGGATGTGACACCTGCGGATATGGCCGGCAGGATGGATTTACGCGACTGGATGATGGTTACGATTGACGGAGAGGATGCAAAGGATCTTGATGATGCCGTGTCTTTATACATGGATGGCAACAATTATGTACTTGGAGTACACATAGCAGATGTGTCGAATTATGTGCAGGAGCACAGTGCCCTTGATGTGGAGGCACTTAAGAGAGGAACATCGGTTTATCTTGTAGACAGAGTAATTCCGATGCTTCCAAGAGAGCTTTCAAATGGCATATGCTCCTTGAATGAGGGATGTGACAGGCTGGCTCTTTCATGCATTATGACAATAAATAAAAAGGGTGAAGTTATCGATCATAAGATTGCAGAGACAGTCATAAAGACAAACCGCAGGATGACATACACAAATGTAAAAAAGATTCTTGCAGATAAGGATGACGCTGTGATTGAAGAATATAAGGAGCTTGTGCCTATGTTTGAAAAAATGGCAGAGCTTGCAGCAATTCTACGCAAAAAGAGAATGAAACGAGGTTCTATAGACTTTGATTTTCCGGAGACTAAAGTCGTGCTTGATGAAGATGGTCATCCGATAGATATAAAGCCGTATGACAGAAATGTGGCAACAAAGCTCATTGAGGATTTTATGCTTATAGCAAATGAAACTGTGGCTGAGGATTATTTTTGGCAGGAAATACCTTTTGTATACAGAACACATGACAAGCCGGACTCAGAAAAAATCGCAAAGCTTTCCACATTTATCAATAATTTTGGCTATACGCTTCATATTGGAACTGATGAGGTACACCCAAAGGAGCTTCAGAAGCTTTTGATGAAGGTGGATGGCACAGATGAAGAGTCCCTGATAAGCAGACTGACACTGCGCTCTATGAAACAGGCACGATATACAACAGCATGTACAGGACATTTTGGACTGGCGGCAAATTATTATTGTCACTTTACATCACCAATCCGCAGATATCCTGATTTGCAGATACACCGTATCATCAAGGAAAATATCCGCGGCAGGATGAATGATAACCGAAGGGAGCACTATGAGTCTATACTCGATGCTGTTGCAAAGCAGGCAAGTGAGACTGAACGACGTGCAGAAGAGGCAGAGCGTGAAACAGTCAAGCTTAAAAAATGTGAATACATGTCAAATCATATTGGTGAATGCTTTGAAGGAGTTATATCAGGTGTCACGGAGTGGGGCTTTTTCGTGGAGCTTCCAAATACAGTTGAGGGACTTGTGCGCGTGACAGACCTGACAGACGATTTCTATGAGTTTTACGAGGATACCTATGAGCTAGCCGGTTCAGCCACCAATAAGAGATACAAGCTTGGACAAAAAATCAAGGTTGTTGTAGACAGTACTGACAAAATTATGCGTACAATTGATTTTAAACCGGCGGAATAATATGACAATAATGACGAAATTTTTTATGATATTAAAAATACTTATTTGATTATCTGTTATTTGTCGGTCGTTGTGCGATAGATTTATTGAAAAAGATGTCATAATATATTATATAGTGTAAATAAACAAAAATGTGAACCAGCGGTTTACAATAATTTGCGTTTTAGATATTGGCAATTGTAAAAAAATGTGTTAGTATTGTAAAGCAGTTTGAGGAAAGGAGATACCGACATGGCTAAGGAACCAAAGAAATTAATAGCCAACAACAAAAAGGTCTATCACGATTACTTTTTGCTTGAGAAATACGAAGCCGGTATTTCACTTGCAGGAACTGAGGTGAAGTCACTTCGAATGGGAAAGGGCAGCATAAAGGAGTCGTTCATCCGTATTGAGAACGGTGAGATTATCCTGTATGGCATGCATATCACACCATATGAGAAGGGAAATATCTTCAACAAGGATCCACTTAGACCTAAAAAGCTTTTGCTCCACAAGAAGGAAATCGAGAAGCTTTCATCAAAGATGAAGGAAAAGGGTTTCACAATTGTGCCGGTGGAGGTATACTTTAAGGGAAGTCTGGTCAAAGTAGAGATAGCACTTGCAAAAGGTAAGAAGCTTTATGATAAGAGAGCAGACATAGCCAAGAAGGATCAAAAGCGAGAGGCGCAGAGAGATTTCAAAATCAGAAATCTTGGTTAGCAAAAAATGAATATGGGCTAGTAAAGGTTTCGATGGGGCCCACAAGGTCCGGTGGATCTTGGTTTTGGGCGGACCGAAGCGGAGCGGAGAACATGGAGCGTAGCTGCATGTACCCCGCAAAAAAATTGAATATGGGCTAGTAAAGGTTTCGACGGGGT
>OHDC01000939.1_pt1 | contig 13023 bp, 16 predicted proteins | sample 1566851 | NCBI WGS metagenome assembly OHDC01 (sample SAMEA3879590, study PRJEB24766) | human gut metagenome | biome: human-associated habitat; feature: feces | place: USA | collected 1985/1987 | reverse complement strand
GGGGTAGTAGGGCCCGAAGGAATAGTCGCGCCGCTGGAGCCTCTCAGAGAGGGCGACGGTGCGCTCGATGGCCTCCATGCGGTAGCGCATGGCGGTCGGGTTGTCGCGCTTTCCGCAGCGGGTTTTGCGGTATGCTTTGTAGAGCGCGATGGTGCTGTTTACGATATTCTCCATTGAAAAGTCTCCCCGCCGTGTATAGCTCCGGCCACGCTTTGCGTGCGCCGCCGGGGGCATCGGCGGTCTTGTGTTTACCCATGACCGGGCCGGTCAGACGGCCGCGGCTGCGGGAGGGATATGCCTTCCTTGGATGATGGGGCACAGTGTTCGCCGTCCGTCTCCGGGCGGTTAATAAGTCGGGCGATCCATCGAAGCGGGGCGCAGGCCGTTGTTGCCGTTGTAGGCGTTGTTCCTGTTCAGAGTGCCATCGGTGTTGACGTTGCGGGCGTTGTTGGCCGAGCCGGCACGAAAAAACAAGGCATACCCCGAGGGCCGCCTCACTGGTGACGCTTCTGTGCGTCCAGCTTGGCGGCCCTCTCTTTATCGGTTTTGTACCATTTGGCGGTCTGGTTCTTCACGCCGGCCGCCATCTTCGCCCAGTATGCAAAGGCGTCATCGCTGAAGCCGCTGAGGATCTCATGCGCGAGCTCGATGTGGTGGATCAGCTTTCGGCAGTTGCGAAGCGCCGACCGCTGCGCGCGATACCTGAGCTCACGCTCCTCGGGATCCGTCAGGAGCAGATCGTTGGCCTCCATCAGATCGGCGACGAGGTCGCTGGCCTCGTTCATCATCCTCTGCGCCAGACCGAGCCGCTCCTTCTTCGGGAAAACGGCCGGGTTTCTGGTCTTGATGTAGGTGTGTTTCTCGAGCTCCTTGGCGTCCGTGATGACCTGCATCTCGGGCAGTTTGTCACGGCCGAAGGGCGGGCGGCCTACATTGGCCCGCTCGTATGGCCGCGAGTGTCCGTTGCTTGCCGTAGTATCTCACCTCCTCGCCTTTGATTGTGACGCGGGCGCTGCTGCCGTCGTAGGTCTTGCCCTGAATGACGATGACGCCGTCCTCCCGCTTGCAGCAGGAGCAGGGCAGGGCCAGCTCGACGAACAGGTGCGCGATGATGCAGGAGGCTTCGGCTGGTGGGATCGGGGTGTAGTTGTAGCAGTTTCCCATCAGCACTCGAGCCTTTGAAGTGAAGCGTTCCAGACGCCAGACTTCAGCGTGATGCCTGTTAAGTCTGCGAATGTGATCTGGAACGGGTTGCTTGTGATGTCGCTGAAAACGGCGTCCCACAGCGTTGCGATCTTGCTGGTGTTCTGGCCGACCGCGTTGCTCAGGTCGTTCACTGAAGCCTCAGCGGCCTGCGCGATTGCGATGGCCTGCCGGGCGAGCGCCAGAGCCTCCTCGGCCGTAGCCTGCGCGCCGAGGGCGATGGCCTTGTAGGTCTCGTAGTCCTCTTTTGTGGCATAGGCGTCGGCGGGGATGTAGGCGGTCACGTTGGTGGCTGTGCCGATCGCGGTGACGATGTCGATGGTTTTCTCGACGATGGTGGCGCCGCCGGAGGGCGGGATCCACTCGGCCAGATCGCCGCAGTTGCCGTAGCAGTACAGCACCTCGCCGACCTCGGGATCGGGATCCTCGGCATAAAGGCCGAGCTCGCGGTAGTAGAAGCCATCGGTCTCGTCGCCGTTGGTGAAGATGCCGCCGACGGCCACGGTGCCGTCACCGTTGATCTTCAGCTTCGTGATGTCGACGGTCGCCTTCGGGCTGACCACGCCGGTGAGGGTGCGGGGCGTCTGGCCCTCCTCGAGGTAGCCATCGCCGAGGACGATCTTGGTGTAGTTGATCTTCTGGCCGGCCACGCCCTTCGCCAGAACGATCAGGCCGGCGGTGGTGATGTCGTTGTTGATAAATGCAGCCATGTCTATCTCCTTTCCTTAGTCTGAGATGACCGCCGCGTCGGTGCCGATGCTGACGGTCTCGCGGTTGTTGTCGTGGACGACGGCCGCGTGGTAGATGTGGATCTCGTCGCTGCCCATGACGTGCACCTCTTGGGTGTGATCCCTGACGGCCATGCCGGAATAAAGGAACATTTCGCCGGTCAGGCAGATCAGGATCGCGTCGAGCCACGAGCTGCGGCGCTTGACCGTCCGCAGCAGCTTCAGGAACAGGTCGAGGTTGCTGTTGACGAGGCTCGGGTTGTCGCTCAGTACCTTGAAGTGATGCGGCTGCCCGCCGTACTGATACCACTCCCTGACCTCGCCGGTGCCGAAGTAGTCGGCCACGATCTGCTCCACGGCGTATGGGGTGCCGAGTTTCGCGTAGACGCGGTCGCTGCTGCGGATGACGGCCCGCTTGACTGCGATGGGCGCGGTGCTGTCATACCACTGGATGTTCAGCTCCCACGCCATTTCGTCGAGCTCTGCATCGTTGAGCTGGTCGATCTTGTCCCACCTGCTCAGGAGCTTCAGGCGCGCATAGGCGTCGCGGCTGATGATGTCGCAGCCGGTGGCGAGGCCCTTGTCGCTGCCGTCCTCCTGCATCCACGCAGGCAGCAGCTTGACCATCTCGGTCTCATTGAGCCGCATTTACACCACCTCGCTCTCGACCTTGTGGCTGACAGTCAGGTGGCCGCTGAACTTGGCGACTTGCGTGTCGTCGAGGGCCTTGTAGGTCGGCTTGACGACGTCCACGCGGAAGGCGCCTGTCAGGTTCTCGCCCCACGAAGGCGAGAGGATCCGCTTGCGGAGCTGGTCGGGGTTGATGTCGCGGCCGAGGGCTGCGACTTGCCACTCGTTGTAGCGGTCGATCGCGCCGCCTGTGCCTTCGACGTTGGCGATCACCTCGGCCTCGCTCTCCGGCGTGGTGTAGTACACGATCTCGATGTCGTAGGTCTCGACCTCCGGGGGCACGGCGCTCACTTTGTCAGTGAGTGGCCGGATGTCCTTGGCGTTGACCACGTCCAGCACCTTCGCCAGCATGGCAGCGTCGGGGATCCCGCCGCCTTCCAGCAGGGGCACGATCTTGACGCAGCCCTCCAGCGTGCGGGTGATGATGATGTCGATGCTTTCGGCAGCCGCGAGACTGCCCTTGAGCGTGATGGCCAGCAGGCCGTCGGCGTAGTCGACGGTGTAGTCCGTGTCCTTGACCGCCGCCGTGCTCTGCCCGTGGGCCTTCACGACGAGGGTGTCGGTCAGAAGTGTGCCGCCGCCCTTGAAGGCTTTGCCGTCGTAGACCGTGAGGGTCTCGCTGACGGTTTCCTTCTCGCTGACGGCCTTTGCGTCCACGATGGAGCTGTCGGCCGTCATTACCCAGTAGATGTAAGCCTGTTCAGGGCCCGCGGTGGATCTCTTGGCGGGCGCCAGACGGATCCGCTCGCGGAGGCGGTTGTCGCCCTCGGTGGTGTAGGGCTCGCCGTCATCGCCTCCGGCCGTTTCGGTCAGATTGGTGACGGACTCGATGTAGGGGATCAGGTCGACAAGGGTGGTGATCGTGCCGGCTGCGTAGCCGTTGAACTTCGTGCCGTTGCTCACGGCCGAGGTCGGCACCTCCACAGAGTAGGCGCCAGCTTGCAGCACAGCGATTTCGTCGGTTGCAAAATAGTTTTCGCTGTCCGGCGTCACCTTCGTCCACTTCGGAATGATGATGTTTTTCTCCTGCGGCGTGGAGACAGAGAAGCGCATGGTCGTCTTGGCCGGTGTGCCTTCCAGTCGTTTCACGTCCTGTCGCTCACCGATGGCGTCCAGCACCTCGCCCCTCGCATAGCGGAGGAGCGTCTGCCGGCCGACGTCGTTGAGGCTGTTGTAGAGGGCAACGAACACGGGCACGAGAGCCTCACCGAAGATCCGGCGCTCGTCGCCCGGGTAGAGCGGCTCGCCGGCGCCCTTTTCGAGCTCGGTGATGATGGTCTTGTATAGGGTGCTCGCGTCTGTCGTGGTGAGTTTGATGTCCTCGCCGTAGGTGTTTGTCGCGTCGCTCACGCTGTTCACCTCCTTCATGTGATGTTGTCGATGCTGGCCCGCAGCTCGAAGTCGCCAGCCTGAGCGGTCATAGCCTTCAGGTCGGAGTCACTGAGCTGCACGCGGGGCTCGTAGGTTTCCACGAGGAACTCCACGTCGGCGGCCAGATCGGTCGCAGCGGTTTCGCTCGGCTTGTCGATCAGCGTGCGGTCGATCCCTTTGATGCGCTCATAGGGCACCTCCCCGCGGATGGTCTTGAGGAGGTTCTGCACACAGATCTCGGGCGCTCCGTTGCCAGATACTTTCATTGGGATCACCTCGCTTTACTTGAGCTGCGCATTGGTTGGCTTTTTGGATGCTTTGGCGCTGCTGGAGGCTCCGACGTTCACAGCCGAGGAGCTGATGCCGAGCTCCTTGTAGGTGGCGATGCCCGCCGCCGACTTGGAGCTGCTGCCGCTCTTGCCGCTGCTGCTGGATTTTCCAGAACTGGCCTTTTTGCTGCTGGCCTCCTCGGCGTACTCTGTCAGCTTGATCGTGATCTTGCCGGTCAGGATCCTGCCGAGGTTGTCCAGCTTGGTGTCTGATAGGCTCACGCCTGTGAGCTGAAGGTTGGCCGGGCCGAAGCGCCGGCCGGCCAGATAGAAGGGGGCATACTGCCCGACCAGCGCCGTCCACGACTCGTACTCGCTGCGCACGTCGCAGCCGACCGCGGCGGCCAGATCGAAGTCGAAGCTCATGCTTTGCAGCTTGAGCGCCTTGGTCTTAGTCGCCGGGGATCCGGCTTTGTCGTCGCTGTTTTCCGTGTCGAGCTCGACGCTGTGAGAGACGCCATTCAGGGCGGCGATCCTCTGGCTGGAGACGCCCCACGTCTTGCCGTTCCATGATGCCATGACGGCCATGTCTATCCCTCCTTACTGTGGGTCAGAAGTGCCGCCTCCCATGCTGTCGGTGTGGGTGTGGCCGGTCAGGCTGATGCCCGTGGCGGTCACGTCTGCCGACGGGACGCTGATGCCCTTGTCCTGCATCGTGAGCGCGCCCTTCTTGACGGTGATGTCGCCCGGGACGATACCGTCCCACTCTCCGTCCATGCGGGAGAGGATGATGCCGGTGCCGTCCTCGAACATGGCGTAGGCGACTTCTGTGCCGGGGGTCAGGTTTCCCATTTCCCCGCGCAGATACCACGGGATCGTCAGCGGTCGCGTGACCATGCTGTCGGCTGTGCTCGGGAGCACTCTGGCCGTGGTTTTGTCGCCGTTCCTGTCGGCCTTTCCCTCCACGCTGGAGATCTTGCCCTTCTGGATCATTTGGTTGTTGCTGTTCATCAATATCCCTCCAGTGGCTTGCGGAGGTATAGCTTGCTCCGCGTCTTGACGTAGTCGTGCCGGATCCGGCTGATGAAGGCTGTGCCGTCCCACGACTTAACGCCCTCGGTCGCCAGCGTGACCACAGATCCCGCCGCATAGTCTCGCAGCAGCGAGCCCGTCCAGAGGGTGCCGACGGTCGCGTTTTTGTTGGCGTCCCGGAGGAGGCCCTTGGCGAAGCGGTCGGCCTCGCTCTGGTCGGTCATGCGGAATGGCAGGATCCGGCGCAGTACCTTGTCGCCGCCGTTCGGGGCTGCGAAGGTGCCGGTCAGGCCGCCGTTGACGGCTTCGGCCGAGCCGTAGGCGTTGGTGCCCTCGTCGCGGTACTCGAAGTCATTGGCCGGGGTGATGGTGATGGTGTCGACTGGCTGCTGGCTTTCCATGTACGCCTCGTCGTAGACGACCAGCTTGCCGTCATACACCAGAAACGCCGCGCCCTCGAGGGTGCAGCGGTTTTGAAAAAATGCGAAGTCTGCGAGGTTGTTCTGCTCGACGTAGTCGTAGGTCTGGTCGGTGATCCCGTAGGTCTCGAGCGTCAGGCTGTGGCGGCCGGCGATCTCCTGAGCCAGTTGCAGGAACTTGACCTTTTCCCACGATTTGCTCCGCTTATCCTTCGCAGACTGCGGGATGGAATAGGCCCGCAGGGTGATGATGCCGGACTCGGGGACGACGCTCTCGACGAACATTTTGCCCGTCTTGGCAGCGCCGTCCTCGATTGCGATGGTGTCGCCCTTCTTGGGGTTCCACGAGTCCCACAGCTCGCGGGTGTCGTTGAGCTTGAGCAGCAGCTCGTCGCTCTGCTTTTCGGCGTACATATCGTGATAGCAGCGGTGGACGCTGATGTCCGGGTAGATGTCGACGCCTTCGTATAGGATCTTCACGGCGTCACCTCCTCCACGGCGGCAGGGTCTCCGGCGTCTCCACGGTCTCGACGATCGGGATCCGCACAGCCTCGCCGCCCTCGAAGATCAGCACGTCGCTGAGGTCGGGGTTGGCTGTGATGATGGTGCTCGCCATGCGCTCCTCGTTGTAGGCGACGAGCGCGATGCTGTCGAACGTGTCGCCGCCCTGCGCCACATAATCAATAAAGCCGACTGTCTGCTGTGACATAGGCGCCGCCCTCCCTTCTGCTGAGTGCCTCGAGAATGAAGTCGATGAACTCCGGCTCGAGGTCGCGGAGCTTTCGGATCAGTGCGTCCTCGTCAGTGTCGCCCTCGACCTTGATCTGCGGAGAGAAGGACAGGCCACTCAGGTCGTAGACCACAGCAGTGCCGGAGCCGCCGCTGAGCAGCTCGTAGTCGCTTTCGCCGTCAGATGCCCCGAGCATCCGGCCCGCCTCTGCCCAGTAGGACAGGTTTTGCGAACGGTATGCAGGGTTGAAACTGATGACCGCCTCGGTCGGGTAGCGTGGATCCTCGCCGGCGATGGACGGCCCTCTTGTGAAGCCGCCGGTCGCATAGCCAGAGACAGACGCGCTGCCGCCTCCACCTCCGAACAGGCCGGCGATCTTGGAGATGACGCCGGAGCCGAAGCTGACGATCTTCGATACCCAGCCGACAATCGTGCCGAGCACGCTGGCGATGGGTTCCAGAATAGACAGCAGCGGAGTCAGCAGTGGGGTGATGGCGCCGATCAGGCTCAGGATCGGGGGGAGTAGTGCCTGAACGAGCTGCATCAGGGGATCAAGCAGCGGCATGATGACGCTGTTGACGATTTGCAGAGCCACTTCCAGCAGCGGGGTGATGACCGGCAGCAGGCTCGAGATGATGCTCACCAGCACAGGCAGCACGGCGCTGACGATCTGCGTGATGATAGGGAGCACGGTGGCAAGCAGGCTGGCAATAGGCGGCAGGATCGCGGAGACGATCTGCATGAGTGGCGGGAGGAGTGTCTGCACGAGGTTGAGAAGCGGCGGGAGCAGAGTGCTCATTAGCTGCGTCAGAACTGGCAGAAGGTCGGCCGCGAGCTGAGAGATCAGGGGCAGAACGTCCTCGAGGGCGTCGGCCGCGCCGGTCAGGAACTCGTCGACAAACGGGGCCGCAGCCTCGACCGCCTTGGAGATGGCCGGAGTGATCTGCTCCATCAGTTTTTGCAGGGTCGGCATGAACTTGTTGAGCCCGTCGAACACAGTGTTCGCCATAGGCTTGAGGGCCACTTCGAGCCCCTGCTTCATAACCTGAAGCCGCTCGGCGAAGTCGTAGGTGTCATCAGCTGCGCCGGCGATTGTCTCGCCGTTTTCTTGCAGCTCAGCCGTCAGGTCTGCGACGGCCAGAGAGCCGTCTCGGATTGCTGCGGCCATCGTGGAGCCTGCCCTTGTGCCGAAGATCTCCGACGCGATGCTGGCGGCCTCTGCGGCCGTCCCGGCGTTTTTGATCTTTTCGTAGTACAAGGCGAGCCCGTCGCTGGCGCTGATGCCCTCCTTGGCGAGTGTGGCGACGCTCTTTTTCATAGCGCCGAGCACTTCGTCGGTGTTTACGCCGGCCTTGTCGAGCTGGCCCATCAGGGCACTCGCCGTCTCGAAGGAGTAGCCCATCTCCTGAAGCTGCGGGCCGAACTTCTGCATATCTGCCATCAGATCCGTGAAGCCCATGCCCGTGCTCTGGCTGACCTTAAAGATGTAGTCCATAGCGCCGCCCATGTCGTCGGCGTCGATGTTCCACTGCTGGAAGGCTTGGCTCGACTCCTCGATCACGCCGCCGAGGTCGTCCCCGAGCATATCGCTCACTTGGATGGCCTGCTTGGAGATCTCCTGAAGTTGCGGGCCGGTGAGGCCGAGGCGGGTGTTGTAGTCTGCGATCGCCTTGCTGGCGTCCTCCATTGTGGTCGGGACGCTCTTGTAGACGGCGTCGAAGTCATCCAGAAGCCCATCCAGCGCGTCGCCGGTGGCGCCGGTTCCGATGCGGATAACATCAGCAGCGTCATCGAAGGACGCGCCGAGATCCTTCATGTACTTCCCGGCCTCGACGACTGCCTTGCCTGTCGCCACAGGGATTGCGGCAATAGCCGCTGCGATGGCACCTGTTTTCAGCTTTTTGCCGAGCCCGTCGACATACTTCGATGCGCCTTTGATTGCTTTTTCGAGGCTCGGGTCGATCATGCCGGCGATGCTGACAACGGCCTCCATCGTTTTGCTTTGTGCCATCTTTTCACCTCCTTGTTTTGTGGTTCGGTGTCAGGTATAATTATCCCAAAGATGACTAAAAGGAGGTCACTATATGAATAACCAAACACTGACTAAAGTGGTCGAGAGCATTGAGCGAACAGCCACAGGCTCACAGCAGGAACTTCGTGCGATAATGAAACAGATTATTTACGACAAACGCCCCGCCGCTTGCTCGCGTCGTTGCGACTCCGTTGCCGAACTGGAGCGCGAGGGGCTTGTTGTTCGCGTAGATGATCCGTTTCTTGCCCTTAGCTTTTTGAAGCGCAACGAACTCGTCGCACGTCTGGACGGGATTGGTGCTGCCGGTTTCAAGAAAAACGCAAAACAGGCCGATTTGGTCGCGTGGTGCGTTGATACCCTTGGTGGCGATGTGCTGAAGCTCGTCCCGGATGTCGCTGTTGCAGTTATGAGCGAGCGGCTGGAGAGCGTAAAAAAGAAAAGCTACATTTACCTCACAAGGAAATTTGAAACGGTGCCCTATTATGACCCCGACCGTGACGAGATTGTCGATATTCCGCAGGGCTCTGAGTTTGTCGCGGCTGTGACTATGGCAGGGAGCTCGCTCTCTCTGCGTTTTCCAGATGACGAAATTACTGCGCTTTTAGATGCGCATGGCTGTAACCGTTGCCGAAGTTGGAAACGGTGATGACCTGCCGCCGGGCATTTGCTCGGCGGCTTTTTTATCGCCTTCTGATGTGGGGTTTCTTAAAGTTGGCCGCACGAGTCGGCCGGCTCGCTTGGAGCCGCTTGGCCTCCTCGACGGCCTCCCCGTATTCGGTCAGGAAGTCGGTCAGCCTTCGCTCTCCGAGGTCTCGCGTTGATGTGTGGAAGGCTCGGGCGTAGTCTCGGATTGCGCGTCGGAGCTGTCGGGGGTGTAGGGTTCCTCCGACTTCCCGGAAATAAAATCCCGGCCGATCCTCATAATCTTCATAACGTCGTAGCCGCGGACGCGCTCGAGGTCGGAGATGTCGATCTCAGGGTTGACCGCGATGACGGCAGCGAAGCCGAGGTAGAGGTGCAGGCCGTAGTCCAGCTCGGCCGCGCCGGCTGCGTTGCCATTCTTGGAGCCGCTGGCGCTCAGCTTTCTGGCGTCAGCTTCAGCAAACGCCTGTGCGGTGATCTCGCTGATGTCATAGGTCAGCTCGTTGTAGCTCTTGCCGTTGATCTGCACAGGGTTGTCGAGCTTGATGGTGTTCTTCATTGGGTGCGTCTCCTTTCGATAAACAGAGGGCGCCGCATAGGCGCGGCGCCCTTCAGGTTACAGCAGGCTGCGGATGTCCTTGGCGTAGTCGACGCCGCCGACGCGCAGGATCGTGTTGAGCTGGTCGATCAGCCAGTATTCAGCGCCGCCGACGTAGAGCTGGTAGCGGCTCACGGCAAACGTGGCCTCGTTCTCGCTGGTGTTGCCGGGATCCACGGAGAGGCCCGGGATGCCCTTAGAGACGCAGCGGAGGAACGCCTTGCAGCCTTCGGTCTTGGTGGAGCCGTCGGCCTGCTTGACGTCCTGAGCCCAGCGGATCTCGATGGTCTTGCTCTCGAGCTTCATCATGTTCCGCAGGCCGAGGTCGATGCCGATCTTGGTGATGGATGCCTCCATAGCCTCGATCTGGCCGAGGATGGGGGCGGTGTAGGTTCCCATAGCCTTGAAGTCAGCGGTCACGGGAGTGACAGCCGGCAGCGCGATGGTCACGTCTTTGGCGACGAGAGTGCCGCCGATGTAGACGGTGTCGGCGAGGATGGGGCCCTTCAGGTCGAGCCACAGGTTTGCCATTACTCGTCACCTCCTTCGTAGTAGACAGAGAAGCCCGCGTCGGTGTAGGCGACGTAGACGCTCGCAGACTTGAGGGGCGGGGTCGGGGTGACGGCGATGTCCCAGCGGAAGTCGCCATTCATCACGTCGGTGGTGCTGTTCTCGCTCTCGAGGAACAGGATCACAGGGGATCCGAGCAGCGCGCCCATGCTGACATAGCCGTCGAGCTTCTCCTGCTCGCGGTTGATGATGCGATCCTTCAGTGCGCGGGTCATGGGCTCGTCGATCTCCGGGCTCCACTCGCGCTGGAAACTATTGGTGATGTGCATGAGCATACGCATGGAGACGTCAAAGATCGCGCGAGGATCCACGTCTGCGCCGTATGTGTAGGCAGCCGTATGGTCGCCCCACAGTACCCACTCGCCTCCCCATGCGACGGCGGTGCTGATGCCGTTCTGCGTCAGCTCCTTGCCGGTCTGCTGGTCGAAGCCGCGGTTGTTGGCGTTGGCCCCGAAATACTGCTTGATGACGGGGATGGCCTTGTTGCCGCAGGTCTCCATCGGGACGCTGTTGTGGCTGAAGTCAGCGCGCATAAGCTCGACCACGGCCAGCGTGCTCAGATGGAACACGTTGCCGAGGTTGTCCACAGCCTGCGGCCAGTAGACCTTAGAACGCTCGCCGGTGAAGGCGTTGGCCTTCTTCCATGCGATCGCCTTGGTGATCGTGTCGACCGCCTGCGCGGTGCTGTCCACGAGGGGCAGGTCGGCCACGACGAAGGCGTCCCAGTGGCCGTTGATCTTCTTGCAGGCCGTCAGCATGGCGTTGTAGACGGCAGGGCTGTGACTCCAGCCGGGGGCCGCGATCAGATTGCAGACCGCGAACTGCTCGGGATAGAGCAGCGCGATCGCGCTCAGGCCGCTGTACTCGCCGGAGGAGGTGACGCCGCCGATGATGTCGCTGTCTGCGATCTCAGAGTCGTCCACCTCGCTGAAGCTGGCCGTCAGGCTGCCGGCGAGCTGCGCGTCGTCCTTCAGGCTGGTGATGATGACCGTGCCCTTGGTGAAGTTATAGTCCACAGCGTAGTCGGTGCCCTCGACGTAGTTGCCGCTGTCATTCTTTGCGATGGTCAGGGTGTCGAGGATGATCTTGTCGCTGGCGAACTCGGCGCGGCCGCCGGTGAAGGTGAGGGTCTTGGTGGTGGCCGTCTCCTTGCGGTGCTTGCCCGCGGAGGGGTCGAGCACATTGATGACGTAGATCGGGCCGATGTTCCCGAGGGTGTTGTTGAAATGCGCGTACACGGCCTCGCACAGGGTAAAGGTGCCCCAGTCGGACGAGTAGCCGATCTTCTTCTGAGCGTCGACCAGACTGGTGATCTTGATCGGCGCGTTGATGATGCCGGCCTTGCCGAAGCCGCGCACGAGGTTGACGGGTGCCGTGCCGATATAGACCGGCGTGGTGCCCGCCTGCACGGCGCTCTGTGCCACGGTCTCGCCGATGTGGCCGTAGGCGCCGTAGAGGTATTCGTTTGCCATCTGCTTATCCTCCTTTGCATGAAATTAGAGCAGCCGAGCGGCTGCACTTAAAGCAGGTGTTGGTAGCTTTTCGGGTTGCGGGTCAGGGTCTCCTCGACGGAAAACTCAGCCCATGCAAACCAGTACGGGTAGAAGTCGGGGACGGCGTCTTGCTCCGTGACGGGGCCGAAGGTGATGCCCTTCTCCTTGATGACGCGGAGGTCGCCGAGGTACTCGGCGTTTTCAATCAGCCGGAGAGCTGTGTCCACAAAATTCCATGCGTCACGCCAGCCCTCTCCGTTCTTCACGAAGTAGGAGGCCGCCGCCTCGTTGTATTGCTGGATGTAGGTGCCGCTGCCGTCGCCCTTCGGCTCGAAGATGTCGGGCCCGTGGTAGCCGGGATCCCACGCTGAGAAGCAGAGCCGGATCTTGATGTCTCGGGCACTCTGGAGCAGGTCGTCGTCGCCCTGAACGATCTGCACGCAAACCGACGGGATCGGCGCGGCGATGTTCGGGGGCGTCCTGTCCTTCGATGGTACGAAAAGCGAGAACGCGGCCGGGTTTACCAGCTTGTATGGGTAGGAGGCGTCCGTTGCGTTGTCGTCGGGGAGCTTCAGCTTGACCAGAGGGCAGACCTCGGCGGTCAGCCAGTCCCGGACGGTTTCGATGCTGTTGACGATGGACATGGGGCACCTCCTACATGGTGACAGTCTGGCCGAGGGCCACGGTGGCGATCCCCATGTCCTCACTCCAGTCGTTGACGATGTACTCGCGGCCGTCGACGTTGAGCCCTTCGCCCGCCGGGCGCCGAGCGGGCAGATCCTCGACCGCCGCGTAAAGCAGCAGAGAGGACTCCGCGACGCTCAGCTCTTGCCCCCCTTGGCGTTCCTTCAGGGCGTTGTCGTCCAGCACGGCGGCGATGGCTTTGCCTTCGACGGTGTGCTTCTCACCGAACTCGTCGAGATTGAGAAACGTGCGCCGACGGTCAGCCTCGACCATCGCCTTGAAGCTGAAGGCCATCAGACGGGATCGGCGGCGCCGATCTGAGGGGGCTCCTCGTCGTCGGCACCGTCATCAGGCTGCTCGGCCTTGGTGGCCTCGATGGCAGCGATGACGTCGGCCTTCTTGCGCATAGCAGAGGCGTCCACGCCATAGCGCGCGGCCACTTCCTTCAGCTCGTCGAGCTTCATGTCCTCGTTGTACTCAGGGGCCTCGTCGGCCGCGGTGTTGGTGCTGGCAGGCTCGTCGGCGTCGTCGCCGGGAGCGGGTGCGGGCTGCTCGGCAGTCT
>OHDC01000904.1_pt1 | contig 13455 bp, 10 predicted proteins | sample 1566851 | NCBI WGS metagenome assembly OHDC01 (sample SAMEA3879590, study PRJEB24766) | human gut metagenome | biome: human-associated habitat; feature: feces | place: USA | collected 1985/1987 | reverse complement strand
AAATCATAATCACTGTCACCAAAATCATAAAAATGCGGACGACCCACCGCAATGCGGCTGCCTGGCGTCGGCTCTGCTCATTTGTCTTCATATTTCCTACCCCCCTTTAAGACTCACTGTTTGTAAGCTTACGTGAAACCATTGACAACGCAATCGAAATTATCAATGTAAATACTGTAATTGCCATTGCATATCCGAAGTTACCGTTTATAAATCCCTGGGTATACATGTACTGGAGCAATACGGAGGATGCACCGTTTGGTCCTCCACCGGTCATAACCTTGGATAAGGTAAAGCTTAAATTTATCGTTCCCGAAAGAGCCAATACAAACGTAATACCTATAATGTCTTTTATTAACGGCAGCGTAATTGAAAACATTTTACGGACAGGACCTGCCCCGTCAATTGTTGCTGCTTCATAAATCTCACTGGAAATACCATCCATTGCCGCAATATGCATTACCATATAGTAACCGGTCGCCTGCCAGATTAAAGTGACTGCAATACACCAGAGTGCTGTGCTTCCATCTCCCAGCCATGATTTTGCCCATCCGTGTAATCCCACTCCATTTAAAAAGCTGTTTAAAATACCCATAGTCGGATGAAATACAAATGACCAGATAATTCCTACGACTGTAAGTGATATAATGTTTGGAAAATAGAATACTGTCCGGTACAGACCACGTTCCTTCAAATCAGACTGTGAAATAATAAACGCAAGTACCAGTGCAATCGCAATTGTAATTATTGGGACAACCGCCATAAGCTTTAGTGTATTTTTTAATGCAAGGATAAAATATTCGTCCCGGAACATATATTTGTAATTCTCCAGAAAAACAAACTTACTGTTTAATCCAAGAGAAGTTGCATTCGTTAATGATAATAAAAACGCCCGTATAGTCGGAATAATTGTAAAAATCAGTGTCAGTAAAAAGGCTGGTAAAACACATATACAGATAAAACCTACCGGCAGCTTCTGCCCTTTCTTTTTTTTCTTTTCCGCAGCTTGCAGTTTCATTTAATTACCCCTTTCGAAAAAAAATAGCGCCATGCCACACAATGCGGCATGGCGCCTCATAAGTCTACAGACTTACTTGATTATTGCGCAGTTTCTGAAACCTCTTTAAAGGAATTTTCTACTTTCTGAGCCCACTCTTCTGCACTCATTTTACCTGTCATAACATCTGACAATACGTTAAATACATCATCATTCGGAACTACCTTGCATCCTTCTGGTAATGCTGCAAAACCAAATACCATGGATGTTCCATGCTCATAAATCTCATTCATATTATAGATACCGTCAGAAACAAGTCCCTTGGATAACTCAGTTGCATCTTTTAATGCGTAAATACCATTTGCCTTTTCTGCAAACAACTTCACAGACTCTTCTGTATACAGGAAACGTAAAAACTCTTTTGCCAGCTCAGGGTTCTCTGCCTTTGCAGGAATACTAAACTGCTCTACACTTGTCATAACATAGGCTTCATCCCCATCTTTTAAAACTGGGGCTGTCCAGAGTCCAAACTCGAAACCATCCGCTCTCGGAGCGTCTGCCATCTCATTTTCCATCCAGTTACCATTTGGAATAAACAAACATTTGTTCATCATCATTTCTGTCTGGGACTGTGTATGGTTCAATGCAACTGTACCCTCCAGCAAATATCCTCCGGTGCCGATCTTTGCTATATTTTCAAGAACTTCCATCGCTTCTGGTTTTGAGAAAGAACCTTCCACATAATTAGAAATGTCTTTGATATTATCTATCCCTGTAGCAGAAGCTAAGGCCGGCCACAATAAAGACTCTACATATGACGGATAAATTCCTGCATAAGTCATCAATGCATATCCATCTTCTTTTGCCTGATCCCCAAGTGCAAAGAATTCGTCCCATGTCGTCGGGAGTTCATAATTCATTTCCTCAAACAGAGTCTTATTGTATACAAGTCCCATTGGGCTGCTGTTAAATGGCGCCAGATAAATCTTTCCATCAGCATACGGCTGACATTTTGCTGTCTCAAGAATACCCGTATTTACCTGATCTTTTAATGGTGTCTCATCATCAATGCCAGGTCCTTCAAACACATCTGTCAAATCCAATAATGCATGTTCCTTAATCATAGACGAGATAAGACCTGTAGAATCATTGTCGTTCATAACAATAAAATCCGGTACATTTCCGGCAACAATTTGTGGTCTGATGACATCACCAATTGATGGGCTGATCTGCATGTCAACCTCAACTCCCGGATAGGCTGCTTCAAACTTCTCGACTATTTCATTCCAGTAATCCGGACCATAACCTCCTTCAAATACCGCAATATTTAATTTCTTGTTCTCAAATTCTGCCGCATTGTCTGCTGTTCCATTCTTCTCCGTTTTTTCTGTGCCTACTGTGTTTTCTGCGCTGCTGTTGTCTGTGTTTGCGGATGTATTTGCATTTCCCCCGCATCCTGCCAGTGTTGCTGCACACATGCTTGCAACAAGTAGCGTACTAATCGCTTTTTTCATTTTAATTTCCTCCTGATTTTTAATTTTCTGGAAAACTTTTTTGTCTCCCTTGGAATGATTTCATTATAGCTGTAACAGGTGGCAGATTGAATGGACACAATTTACAAAAAGCTATACAATATTGACTTTTTCGACTGACACTGTTAGTATTAATGAACAGCTAAAAATAAAGTATTGGAAAAGAGGAAACTTTGAAATTAACAAAAACACGCCATTGCGTAAAACAGACAAATCTTTTAAGAACCATTAAAATCAGAAACCGGCTTTTATGCATTTTTCTTTTTATTTCCCTTGTTCCGGTTACTTTTATCGGCTTTTATGCATACACAGTATACACCCAGTCAATCAATGATAAGCTGGAACGTTCCAATGAACAGGCTCTGTATCTTTTAAATCAGAATTTTATTACCGAGCTCAACATATTCCGTATGTATATTGACACAATTTCCGTCAGCGATGAATGCCAGCAGATCCTTTCCAAATCATGTGATACCAATTTCACATTAAATGAACAGGATGTACAGGCACTCAACGATTTCCGCAGCCGTGTTCCATTCCCATCCATTCACCTGAAAAATCTGCGTATTCTCGACCGCAATCGAAATATCGTATATGATTTAGGATATGATGATATAGATGCCGAACGTTTTTCCCAGATTGTAGAAGAAATTGATGAAACCTCCCCTCATGACTCCCTTCAATATATCCACACCTATCGAAGCAGTGACAAAATCATTATCGGCCGTAAAATTTACAGCAGTACACGTCTGAGTGAGCATATTGGTTACATCCTTATTTATCTTGATGAAACCTTTTTCAGCAATACACTTTTTACAAACGTCTCCTTTGGAGATGAGTCCAATATTATGCTTGTGCGCGGTGACGGCTATATCATTTCCTCCCAGGAGCGTTCCGTACTTGGCGCACTGTTAGACGATGCCCTGCTTCAGCAGGTGAAATTAAATAAAAACTCCCTTGCCGAAACCTTTTACACAGAATATGAGGGTGAAAAGCTTGTTATTATCTCTGCGTATAACAGTGAATTTAATAACTACCTCATGGCTACCTTCCCCTATCGCTACATTACCGATGAGACGAGCAGGATTAATCAAAGACTGCTTCTCCTTGCAGCCATTTTAATTGCGCTCTGCCTGTGTCTTACGCTCATTGTATACACAAGTATTATGCAGCCAATTCACCAGATTGTCACAAAATGCAATGATATTTCCTATGAGGACTTAAACACAGCCATCAACGATACAAGCCCCGACGAATTAGGTTTTCTTGCCCGGACAATCGACCAGATGCTTCAACGCATTCACATGTTCCATATCGAACAGGCTCAGAATGAGGAGCAGAAAAGGCACCTGGAATTAAGAGTTCTGCAATACCAGATTAACACCCATTTTCTGTTTAACACCTTAAACTCGCTGCGTATCGTTGCACAGATGAACGATGTACCTATTTTAGAACAGGGTATCTCCTCCCTTACTTTTTTATTGCAGCAGACACTGGTCAAAAAACAGGAGCGGATACCTCTTTCCCTTGAGATTGAAAACTTAAACCACTATTTTACGGTGCAGAGTATCCGCTATGCCGGAATGTTCGATGTGAAATACCATTTGGAAAATGATACTCTCGCCTGTGAAATCCCACGCTTTGCATTACAGCCGCTCGCTGAAAATGCGATTATACATGGGACCGCCAATGCAGCTATTCCAATTATAATTTCGGTGGAAAGCCATTTTTCTGACAATAAAACACTTGAAATCATCCTTCGTGACAACGGATGCGGATTTGACCAGGACGAGGTAAAACAGACAGACAAAAAATGTGGCTCGGGTATCGGCGTAGACAATGTAAACCAACGGATTAAATTACATTACGGCGCTTCGTACGGCCTTAAGCTGGAAAGCCATCCGGGAGAAGGCACTGTCTGCTATCTGACACTTCCGCACATACTTTATAAGGAGGAAAATTAAAATGAGTTTACAAATTTTACTTGTAGATGACGAACCTGCCATCAAAATCGGTTTTCGTCAGTTAACGGACTGGTCCAAAACTCCTTATACTCTTTGTGGAACAGCCGGAAATGGAAAGGAAGCACTTGCCTATCTTGAAAAGAACCCGGTCGATATTATCATAACCGATTTAAAAATGTCCGTAATGGACGGTATCGGTCTTATTCACGCCTTAAAGCAGAATAATTCGGAAATTCCTATCATTGTGCTCAGCAGCTATTCGGATTTTGAGCTTGTCCGGGAAGCACTGACTGCCGGGGCAGCCGATTACATATTAAAAGCCAACATTTCCGCTGACAGCCTGATAGCGCATCTCGATAAGGTGGCCGGAAATCTTTTAAACAGACAGAAAGACCGTGCGGCTGCCCTTTTGCAAAAGCAGCAGTTAGAGGAACAGAATACACAGATTTTAATGAATGATATTCGTAATTTCTTTTTAGATGAAACAATTACTACCGAAGAACTTTTAAAGGAAACATCCGACCTTGCGTTTTTTTCTGTTCCGTGTATCGTGCTCACATTATTTTTTCACGAAGATATGAAACGGGAAAAATTAAAACGTGTTGCACCAAATATTCAGACCCTGCTGACAGAAACGCTCGCTTTGGCAGCTTCCCCTGTCAGCATTATGATGCACCACAATGAGCTTGCATTTTTTCTCCCTTACAGCGACACCTTAAAATACAATATCTCATCAAAAACACAGGTTCTCAATCGGCAGATTGCCACCTATTTCGGTGTTCTCCCTATTTTGTGCTACTCTGCACCGGCTGCCGGTGCAGCCGAATGCCGGAATGCATATTTTTCCTGTATAAATGCAAGGAGAATTACTTTTTATGAGAAGAACCGTTCCATTATTTTTACAAAGGATATTCGTTTTGTTTTTGAAATTTCCGCAGAAGAAATCCAGGAAACAATGAATTCCGTTTTAAACTTTGTGCAGACCGGAAGCCGTGAAAATCTGTTTGGATATGTCCGAAATCTCCTGGCAGAATGGTCTGCCCTTCCGCTGGAACCTTTTCATCTGTGCATGAATTGCGTCCATATTTTTGAAGGTGTCGCATTGTCCGGCAAATCTGGAAAACTGCATGCACAAATTCATGATTACCAGAAGAAAATTTCGCAGTCCACAAGCTTGGCAGAATTAAAGGTTACACTTTGTGATGCGCTTTTACTTTTACTGGAAAGCAATGAAAATAATTATGAAAATTACAAAAAAGAAATTCAGGTTGTGATGCGGTATGTGAACGTACACTACAAGGAACATATCACCCTCGACCAAATTGCTGAGGAGGCAAACCTGAACAAAAGCTATCTCTGCCGCCTTTTCAAAAAAGAATACGGTGACAGTGTCTTTAATTATCTGAATATGATACGGATGGAAAAAGCTGCCGAGCTTCTGCGGAGCAATCCTGGACTTTATGTGCAGGAGGCAGCCGCAGAGGTCGGAATTACAGAACCTTTTTACTTTACCAGGCGGTTCAAAGAATATTTTGGCATCTCGCCAAGGGAATATATCCTGCGGGTTTCAGACAATGACCATTCCCCGGAGGCATAACCTTTCTTCCTCTGTCCCTGCACGATTAAAAAACCAGCACACTGTGATTTAACTCATCTGTGTGCCGGTTTTCCTTTTCTTTATCTTCTGTAAAGCTCAAATTCTGCAATGCTCGGGTCTGTCTGTCCGGCACTGTTTGCCGAAGTATCCGCCCGCAACGCAGTAATTACCAGCCTTATTTTCTGTGCTGTGGTATCCTCAAAAGCAAATTCCTTCCTTTCTCCGACTTCTCCTGTATTCTCAAATATTGTCTGATATGTGGTTCCATCCCACGCCTGAAGCTGGAAGCTTTCAATTCGCGGCGTTGCCCAGTTTGCAACAATATTTTCCGTCATTGCCATTGTGTTAAATGTCACATCACTGCCCAGGTTAAATTCTATCTCAATCGGTAATTCTGAATTGGCAGATGCCCAGCGTGTATCCATTTTTCCGTCATTAAGCCATGATACATCAAAATCATTATGACAGTTATTGGTTATAACTTCTTTGTTTAAAACCAGATTGACCTTTTTGGAAGCCTGTTTATTATAATAAAGCTCCAGTTCTTTCAGGCTCGGGTCTGTCTGTCCTTTTCCGTGCAATGTCGTATCTGCCTTAAGCCCTGTAATTACAAAACGCAGTTTTGTCGTTGTAACTTCTGGAAAAACAAACTCTGCAGACTCCCCAATTGTTTCACTGCTCTCATAAAACTTCTCAAACTCCGTTCCGTTCCATTTTTGCAGTTCAAACTTGGCAATTCGCGCAGATGCCCATCCGGAAACGATATTTTCTTTTGCTATAAGCTCATTAAAGGTTGTCTCCTCCCCAAAATCAAGCTCCAGCCAAATCGGAAGGGTGGAGTCGGCAGATGCCCATCTTGTCGTATCATCTCCATCCACTACATTACACGCATCAAACGATACATGGAAATTATTTGCACTCGCAGAAGCTTTGACCGCAAGATTAACCGGTGGTGCATTATATTCTCCTTCCGGTACTTCATATACACCAATATCCGGTGCATCCCCGTAATATAACTGATTTCCGAAAAAGTCCATCGTTCCCATCTGTGGTACATAAATCCCCGCATCAACTAACGGAGAGTCCTTCCCAATTTTATAACCGTCCCAAATGGTGGCACCGCTGAGAATTCCCTGTTCATTGCGCTCCGGTTTTTGTCCCGGATTTACCATTTTCGGGTTCTCGGTAACTTTATATGCATCTGCCGGTTCATATTTCGAATGTATTCCGCTCGCCTCATAAAAACAATTGTTACTGAATGTCACCGCTCCAAGATTTCCGAGATATCTGGCAGTATCATGCCACGTTGTCGTAGTTGTGGTGCTTTTATTATAGAATACATTATTGTAAAAGTATGTCTGTGATTTAAATGGGTCCCGATGCATAAACTTCGTTCTTTCCCCATCATATATAATAACATTATTTAAAAAATAGGTTGGTGTTTCACAGGCTGTCAGAAAATATTTAATGATGTAATCGCCGCCGTCATCACTGATATTATAACGGATAATATCATTATTATTTTTTCCCATATACAGCATCCAGCCACACGGATTGTTATGTGAATAATTAAACTGATATACAACATCTTTCAGACCTGAGTCCATATCATAAGGGCTTCCATCTGCATTTGTTGACGGTCCGTTGTATACCTCATTAAACTGAAAAACTGCATTTTCACATTTCCATGGATAAAGTGCAACCGTCGGCCGGAAATTCGGATAACGTTTCAAAAATCCATCTACAACATTGTACTCCACAACTGCGTCCTTCGCATCACACAAGTCAATTGCTCCCTGCGCAATGTCCTCAAAATAGTTGTGTCCGATATACACGTTCGTCATCCACATATTGTTGGCATCAATCCCATCCTGATAGTTTCCCTTAACGGTTGTAACATATCCGGTAACTCCCAGAAGGTCCACCTTACGGATTGTATTGTATGCAATACGGAGATCATTAAAGCTGCTGGAAGGTCTCAATGAGCTTCCAACCACGTTAAATATAATTCCACCAGTAAATGTATCATTCCAGTCATTTGGTCCGTCTACATCATGTACATAACAGTTCTCAATGTAAATATGGTCCATAATTCCGTCATCATCATCCTCTAACTGATCACAATCGACAATCAGAAGTATTCCGTTTCTTGTCATATTTTTACTCGACCAGCTATTGTCGCCCTTCGGTCTGGAAAGGTCAATATCCTCATCAAAGTCATCGTCATTTGTAATTTCCAGATTTCTGATTTCCCAGTACTCCTGATTTCTCAGATGGACTGCTCCAGAATAGTTTAATCCACGGTCAATTCCCATACCGTTTATAATAGGTTTCTCCTCACCGCCGTACTTGTCAATAATAATCGGCGCTCCTTCCACACCGGAGCCTTTCGGCCATAACCATTCCCCATTCCACACACTGCCGGATTTTAACAGAATTTGGTCGCCCGGCAAAAATGTCGTATCAGTGACTTTATTCAGACTTTTCCATGGTGCATCTATGCTTGTGCCACTGTTAGAGTCATCTCCATTTTCTGCATCAACATAATAGGTTGTCCCTGCATTACCTGTCGTTTCCTGTGCATTTACACAAACAGGCATGCTTCCTGTCACCATACCTGCAACAATTACTGCCGCCAGCAATGAACTAATCTTTTTTTATACATTCTTCTTCTCCTAATTCCATTTAATCGTATCGTAAACTCTGTCTACGACTGTTACTGAAAGTTCTTCCTCTCTGTCTGTCAGATATCTCTGAAACTGCTCTGTCATAATCATATCCTCCAGACGGTTTCTTACCTCATCATAAGAGAGTCCGCTGCCCTCCTTTCTGCCTAAATACCGGACTGCATAATAACCTATGGAGTCATCATAATAAACATCTGATATCTCCCCGGCATTCAATCCATAGACTGCTTCCAAATAAATACTGTTGCTGCGCGAGTCCCCTTTATTTGACATCTCTCCTATCGCAAGCTCTGTTTCGTCATATTGCCCGATGCGTTCTTTTTCAGACTGTATTCTGCCGTTAACCTCAATTTCTTTTTTTATCTGTCTTAACGTGCTCTCCCCATTGCCGTCCGCTGCATCCGGCACTGAATAAACCAAAAGACTGATTTCATCTCCCTGCGAAAACAGTTCTTTGTGGCTTTCATAATACTGCCTTGTCTCACTCTCCTGTAATCTGTTATCCACTTTATATTGTTCAAACATTTCCAGTTTTATTTTACTAATATAGTAAGAATAATAATCTGAAAAACTCATCTCAACCGGTCCATAGACAATTTCGTTACTCTCAACTGCATTTTTTCTCGCAGCTACAAACTCTTTCCAGTCTTTTCGAATATCAGAGTAGGATACACTCTCTGCCATCCCGGCTTCCTTTGCCAGTAGCAGAATATTTTTTGTCTCCACAATATTTTTCAATGCACGTTCACGCGCATATTCCTCCGGCGTTATTCCATCAAACTGCGTATTCCGAAAAGAAGACACAGAGGTATCCGCATTGTATTTCCCCGCAAAATATGCATAAGATGCACTTTTTTCCTCCGATACAAAAAATTCTGCCTCCTCTTTGGAAATCTTAATATTTTCTACATAAAGTGCCGGAGAAGAAATAAGCAGACTTATTCCTGTAATGCTGAATGCTGCTAAAAGAACAATTCCTATAACAAAATAAAAATATCGTCTCTTTCCCATTACGTTTTCTCCTATATTGGTAATTGATAAGTACTATTGTATGTATTATGACTGACTTTTTCCATGAAGAATATTTTGATTAACCTATACAATATTGACTTTCAGGATATGACGAAGTGATTTTTCACAAAAAAACAGCGGTACCGCCAAATGCGATACCGCTGTTTTCTAATGATTTTTATTTAATTATAAGGATTTTCTTTTTCATTTCAGCAGGCTGAAGGCTGCATATTAAGGCTTTTTACATGCTGGTCATTGATGTACCCACAGGCTTTTAACCCCGCCTGAAGAACAGAAATTAAGCTTGCACCTGACATCTGCTGTATGGTATGATCATCCAATTCGATCATGTACGTGCGTTCGCCGTTATCTTTCTCACAGTCTATCCTATACATATTTCTTCTGCTGATCGCACCGATCTCCTCTAAGGTATTGATCATACGATACACGGTGGCCGTTCCGATCTTAGGATCAATTCTGGATGCTTTATAATAGATTTCTTTACAGCTTGAACAATTCTCATTCAATATGATATCGAGTAACACCATTCTCTGCTTTGTAATCCTGCATCCCTGCTCTTTCAGCCGCTGAATCACAATTTCACGCTGCATCTGGGTTTTCTCATACTTCTGCTGATTTTCGTCCTGCTTCTGCTGTTCGGATGTATGCTGAATCATCTTAAACCATGCCCTTCTTAATCACCTGAAATTTGTGTTTATCACTATATCTAATGGCAGCCTCTGCAATGTGAACAGTCCCCACCGCAGGAAGATTTTCCACTCTTTTTGTCCCGGACAATGCCTCTGACGATCAGAGCAACTACGGATATCAAAACAACTAATACAACGAATGTTCCCATATTATACTACCGCCTTTCTGTTTTTTTAGGAGAAGCCTCTATGTATGAGGCTTCTTCCTGAAATGACTATTATTTTGCACTTACAACTTTCTTTGCGTCAACCTTCAAAGAGCTGCTCTCTTTGTATGGGCGGAACAGTAAGTACAGGAATCCGATCACAAGCAGGAATGCTGCAACTGTTCCGATTCCGAACGCGCCTGTTGTAATTAATGTACCGATCTGGTAGATGCAGAGTGATACCACATAAGCGAGTCCACACTGATATCCGATTGCGAACCAGAACCATTTTGCATTGTTCATCTCACGTTTGATCGCTCCCATTGCTGCAAAGCATGGTGCACACAGTAAGTTGAATACCAGGAATCCGTAAGCTGCGATCGGAGTCATAGCTGCTGCAAGGTTACCCCAGATCTCAGCACCATCTTCTGCTACTTCTCCGAATCCATATAACATACCGAAAGTTGCTACAACGTTCTCTTTTGCAATTAAACCAGTGATTGCTGCAACTGCCATCTTCCAGCCTTCACCTGCATTGGTCCAGCCAAGTGGAGTGAAGATCCATGCGATCGCACTTCCGATAGAAGCAAGGATAGAGTTATTTAACTCCTCAACCATTCCAAAGCTTCCACTCTCCCATCCGAAGCTCATTAAGAACCATAATACGATGGTAGATAAAAGAATGATCGTACCTGCTTTTTTGATGAAGGACCAGCCTCTCTCCCACATGCTGCGAAGTACGTTGGAAACTGTTGGCCAGTGGTATGCCGGAAGCTCCATAACGAATGGTGCAGGATCACCGGCAAACATTTTTGTTTTCTTTAAGATGATACCGGAGCAGATGATCGCTGCGATACCAACGAAATAACAGCTTGTTGCAACCCATCCGGAGTTATCGAAGAACGCGCCTGCGATCATGGCGATAATTGGAAGCTTTGCTCCACAAGGAACAAAGGTCGTTGTCATAATGGTCATTTTACGGTCACGGTCATTCTCGATGGTACGGGATGCCATAATACCAGGAACACCACATCCGCTGCCGATCAGCATCGGAATGAAGGATTTTCCGGAAAGACCAAATTTACGGAAGATACGGTCCATGATAAATGCGACACGCGCCATATATCCGCAGCTCTCTAAGAAAGCAAGGAAAATAAATAATACTAACATCTGTGGTACGAAACCAAGAACTGCACCGACACCGGAGATCACACCATCTACGATAAGTCCTGTCAGCCAGTCTGCACATCCGATGCCTTCAAAGAAGCTCTGTGCTCCTGGAATGATCCATTCTGCAAATAATGTGTCGTTTGTCCAGTCTGTCAATAATGCTCCAACGGTTGTAACAGATACATAATATACAATGAACATAACAAGTGCGAAAATAGGTAATGCTGCCCATCTGTTTGTCACGATGCGGTCGATCTTATCAGAAGTTGTCAGTTTTTCTTTGGTGTTCTTTGTCACACAGTCGCCAATGATAGAAGAAATGTATACGTATCTCTCATTTGTGATAACACTCTCGGTATCATCATCAAATTTATCTTCCATCTCTTTGATCTCTGCGGATACATCCGGAACGTTTGTCATCATTTCATTGATCTTATCATCTTTTTCCAGTAATTTGATCGCAAAGAATCTCTTCTGTTCTTCCGGCATTCCTTTGATCTTGCCTTCAACTTCTGCAATAATATCCTCAGCCTCTTTGGAGAACTCGTGGGCTACTACTGCAGCTTTTCTGCTTTCAGCAAGTTTTACGGCTTTCTCAGCTGCCTCTTTGATGCCGGTTCCTTTTAAAGCGGAAATCTCAACGACTTCACAGCCTAATTTTTTACTTAATTTATCTGTGTGGATTTTCTCACCGCTCTTCTCCACAACGTCCATCATGTTGACTGCCATGATGACCGGAATACCTAATTCCATAAGCTGTGTGGAAAGGTAAAGGTTACGCTCGATGTTTGTACCGTCGACGATATTTAAGATCGCATCCGGTCTCTCAGCGATGAGGTAGTTTCTTGCAACTACTTCCTCAAGTGTGTATGGAGATAAAGAATAGATACCCGGTAAGTCCATGATAACGACATCTTTATGTCCTTTTAATTTTCCTTCTTTCTTCTCTACCGTAACACCCGGCCAGTTACCAACAAACTGGTTGGAACCTGTCAGAGCATTAAATAATGTTGTTTTACCGCAGTTTGGATTTCCTGCGAGTGCAATTTTAACTGCCATGATCAACTCTCCTTTTCTGCTTCTATGTAAATCCGTTTCCATGTCTGGAATCCGCATGCCGCATCCTGCAAAAGTATGCCAGCACTACTCATTTTCATAACATTTTTATCTTTTGAGTTAGTCTTATGTAACCCATGGACAAAAAAAATTATTCCACTTCGATCATCTCTGCATCTGCTTTGCGGAGTGATAACTCGTATCCGCGCACAGTAACCTCTATAGGGTCGCCAAGTGGTGCTACTTTTCTGACAAAAACATCCACACCTTTTGTGATCCCCATATCCATGATCCGGCGCTTGGTAGCGCCCTCTCCGTGGAGTTTGACCACTGTGGCGGTCTCCCCCACCTTGACGTCTTTCAGGCTCTTCATATTCTTCCTCCTACTCTGCTCTCAAATCATGATCCGGTTCGCCATGGTCTTGTCCAATGCCACCCGGCTGTCCTTCACCTGCAGGATCAGATTGCCGGCCAGCTGGCTGACCACCGTGACATCACTGTTCACCACGAATCCCAGCTCCGCCAGATGCTGCCGGACCTCATCCCTGCCGGTGATCTTGCGGATCGTAACAGTCTCTCCCGGCC
>OHDC01000900.1_pt1 | contig 13504 bp, 14 predicted proteins | sample 1566851 | NCBI WGS metagenome assembly OHDC01 (sample SAMEA3879590, study PRJEB24766) | human gut metagenome | biome: human-associated habitat; feature: feces | place: USA | collected 1985/1987 | reverse complement strand
TAAAATATTTTGATATCTTTGCAGGTATCGGCGGATTTCGCTCAGGACTTGAAAAGCGGGCGGCTTTGAGTGAGTCGGATACTGCGAGATAGATCGACGGCAAGGAATACGAACTCGATATCAGCTTCAAGAAATACAAGCAGGTAGAGAGTATTTCGGACGAGATCGAAAAACAGAATATCGATGTCGATATTTCCGATTTCAAAGATTCTTCCGACTTTTATTTGTATTTAAGCAAGTTTGACGATCAGTCTTCTGAAGAAATATCGGTTAATGTTACCGGCAAGATGATCGCTCAGAAGAATATATCAAAAATTCCCTTGAAATTGCCGTATATTTGTGGTACAATTAAAGAACACGTTAAAAATATTTATGATTCCAAGTTTGTCGACACCAATCTGCTCAAAATCGGTATTAATAATGGTTATCAGCAGGTGATATCGGGACCCAAGGCATACATTTTGACTATAACGGTTTGTTCAAAGGCTGATCGGAAGTATTTCAGGAGCAGTATGGGAGTTAAATAATAAGGTTATTGCGTCAAGCGAACTTTATCAGAGATATCTCTTAAAGCAATACGCTAAAGAAGAGGTTGCAAAGGTATGCGGGTATGAGGTTTCCAAAAAGATATCTCCTGAGTTGCTTGACTCAATATTCAAATCCGGTCAAGCTTCTGATATTGTTGCTATTCTTTCTAAGTATGATGATGAAGCAATTGTTGCGATAAATAAGATTTTGGATAAAGACGCTGTTGCAGCTTTGATAAGAGACTATGGTGATGATGGCGTTAAAGTTGCTGTTAAGGGCGGCGATTATCTTGTCAAGGCAATTAATAACCTTGATGACGACGCAGCGAAATCGTTTGTAAAGTCTGCATCTAAACAGAAAGATAGCTTTTATGATTATTTAAAATCTTTAGATGAAAGCTATTTAAACGAGCTTGTTGCAAGTTCTAAGGCTGACATAGATAAAATTAGCAAATGGGATTATCAGCCTGATTACGAATTGTATGTAAGACATAAATCTGTTTATGATAATCCGAAATATTTTGAACAAGAAAAAGGTATTACTATTTATCCGGGAACAAACGGAGATACAAATATTAATGGCTTTGTTGACGGAATATTTGAAACGAAAACATTAGAGCCTGGTATGATTATAGACAGATATGGCAGCAATGGAACTGGTAAATACTTTTCACCGTTGGGAACACCATATAGTGAAAGAGCATTGCCTCCATATATGAAAAATGAACCATATACAAAGTATAAGGTTTTAGTATCTTTTGAAGTGAAATCTGGAGAAATAGTGCCATGGTTTGACGAAGTTGGTGGAGGAACACAATATCTATCAACTTATTCAGTTGATGAACTTAAAAAGTTTGGCTATATCGTTGAAGTTGAATAGAGAATAGGATTAAATGATGAATATTAATGAAGTTAGAAAGCTTATTTATAAACACGGAGAGAAGATTGGTTTGCTCTATGATTCCAAATTGTATCCGATTTTCTCTTCGACGGGGAATGTTTTTAGCGATGGGGGGACAATATATATTTCAAATAATGAATATCATTATGTTATAATGGAGAGGGGCAAAGAAAATAAACATTATCGAAGCTTGGATATTAATGATATATTATATCCATTATTTGAAGGTATAACATTTTCATTAGCGTCAAAATATGAATTAAAGAACAGAAACGAAAAGGAAGATCCTAGAAAATTGCTGTGGAGTAAGCAGCTTGAGTTATTAGGAAAAATTGATCCGCTTTTTAAAGAAAGGTGTCAAAAAGAAATCGACAGCATTTTGAAAATTGCACCTTATAAAAAGTGTAATTGACAAAAAAATAGATGTATACGGGGGTAATTGTCAATATAATTCAAATCCTATATTATTATCAGAAAGCGGAAATATGCTACTTGTAAGTTGTGGTGATGTTAAGCCTTTGGGCAGAACAGTTATGGAAGGATTCAATGCAATCTTAGGAGACGTATAGTGTTCAATCACCATACTGGGTGAGCTTTTTTCGCTCTGTATTCTTGGATTTGCGTATATAGTAGCGACGCAATCAAAGGATTAAATACTTTATTTAAGATTGTTTTTGGGGCTATTATTGTGTTTGGTGAAGAATATTTATTTTACATTGCACTTTTGATTGTATCGTCCGTAATAGCGAGTATCGGATTATTAATATTGAGTATATTATTCGATAAAAATATTTTAATGGAGGTAGATTACAAGAAAAAAATTGATTATTTTACAATATTAGTATTATCAAGTTTAATTACAATATGGACAAGTATTTTTGTTTTGCTATTAAAGATACTCTCCAAAATTAAGCACTAGCATTACTTGTAATAATATGCTTGAAAGGTGAATCACTGTTCATGCGTTTGTTAGTCCTATGGATGTAGGAGAACTTCTTCTGCCTTTGTATGAGTTGTATTTACGGCTTTTACGGGTAAATAATGTAACCTGAAAGCCTAACTTTTGCATTATTTTTTTTGGAAAATTAAAAAAATATCCCCTCCAAAGCATTTGCCTTGAAGGGGATAACTATATGCGTTTTACTGTGGCTTCTTAACGTCTGTCATGACTTCTTTAAGTCCTGTTGCAAGACCTGCAATACCCTGTATCTCACTTGGTATAATGATCTTTGTAGCCTTGCCGTCTGCTGCCTTAGCAAATGCTTCAAGGCTCTTGAGCTGGATTACCTGCTCGTTAGGGTTAGCAGCATTCAGCTTGACGATACTCTCAGCAATTGCCTTCTGTACCATGTCGATAGCCTGCGCTTCACCTTCTGCCTCAAGTATCTTCTGCTCCTTTACAGCGTCTGCACGAAGTATCATAGACTGCTTCTCAGCTTCGGCTGCAAGTATCTGTGACTCCTTGTCTGCCTGTGCTCTGAGTATCTTAGATTCTTTCTCACCCTCTGCAACAAGCACCTGAGATTTCTTCTCAGCCTCTGCCTGAATGACCTTTTCACGTCTTTCACGGTCAGCTTTCATCTGCTTTTCCATTGCGTCCTGAATTTCTCTTGGCGGAAGAATATTCTTAAGCTCAACTCTCTGCACCTTGATGCCCCACCTATCTGTGGCTTCATCAAGAATTGCTGTGATCCTTGTGTTGATAATGTCACGGGAAGTGAGCGTAGCCTCAAGATCAAGGTCACCAACAATGTTTCTGAGTGTTGTTGCCGTCAGATTTTCAATAGCTGAGATAGGTCTCTCAACGCCGTATGTGAACTGCATTGCGTTTGTTATCTGGAAGAACACAACAGTGTCTATCTGCATTGTTACGTTATCCTTTGTGATAACTGACTGTGGCTTGAAGTCAACTACCTGCTCTTTGATAGATACTCTTTTTGCAACTCGGTCGATAAAAGGTACTTTTACGTGAAGTCCCGTTCCCCATGCCGCATGAAAAGCTCCAAGTCTTTCAACTACAAATACATATGCCTGCGGTACTATCTTGATGTTGCTGATAACAATAATTATAAGCAATACGATGATAGCAAGTACGATATAAATTCCAGGTTCCATTATATGCCTCCTAAAAATAAATTTATGTAAGCTGTTACTTTTCTTCTGAAACTATCAGCTTTGCACCGTCAATACGCACGACCTTCACTGGTGTGCCTTCTGAGATCTTTGAGCCGTCCTCAGTTCTTGCTGCCCAATCTGTGCCATCAAGAGTGACCCTGCCTTTGTTCATAGAGTTATCTATAGGCTCAATAACTATTGCAGTTTTTCCCACATCAAGCTCGTAATTTGTTGCAACTGTCTTGTTCTGGAGCTTCTTGACCACAGGTCTTGTAAGCAAAAGAAGTATGATCGAGCTTACGACGAATACGATGCACTGTGTAAGGAAAGAAAGCTTAGCTATGGCACAAAACATCGCAATAAGTGCTGCTATAGCAAGCCATATAGACACAAGTGCCGTTCCTGTTGCGACCTCGCATACAACAAAGAACACGAAAGCTAAAGCCCAGAAAACTATTTTGAGTGTAGCCATTGTCATATGATCCCCCCTGTTCCTCTCATTTATTTAAGATTTATTATAACATATTATTTTAAAATTTACAATAGCTAAGACACAATATTTTTGCTTTTTTACCTTTAATCTTCAATGATTTTACATTGACCGCAACATATTTTATTAGCTGTACACTAATATATATATGTTGATGCTACTACATAAAGAAAAAAGTATTTCTAAAAGATAGTTATATAAAAAAATTTACAGTAAAAGCGGTAACCCGCTGGAGGTAACCGCTTTTACTATTTGTGTAATTATACGTTGTCGCTGAAATAAACATCATACCAAACAAGGAATGAGAACACTGTCCAAATCTTTCTTGAATAGTCATATTTGCCTGCACGGTGATCGTCAAGAAGCTGTACAAGCTTATCTGTGTGGAAGAACTGTTCCGACTGAGGAGAAGTAAACTTATCCTTTACTATATTATAATACTTATCTTCTTTGAGCCATACCCTGATAGGAACAGGGAAGCCGAGCTTCTTTTTCTTAGCTGTCTGTGGAGGGCAAGCCTGAAGTGCAGCAAGACGCATTGCATACTTCGTTTCAGTTTCAGTAACTCTGTCCTTTACAGGTATCTGCTCTGCAAGCTCCATTACCTTTCTGTCAAGGAACGGTACACGAAGCTCTAGGGAGTGAGCCATGCTCATTTTATCCGCCTTAAGAAGAATATCACCTGTCATCCAAAGGTGCAGGTCAATGTACTGCATCTGCGTTACCTGATCCTGATCTCTTACCTTATCGTAGAAAGGCTTTGTGATAGCCATAGCGTCAGGAGCGTTTGTTTTTATGCTCAGAATGTCCTTACGCTCTTTCTCAGAGAAGATGTATGCGTTACCAATAAATCTCTCGTCAAGGTCCTTAGAGCCTCTTATAAGATAGTTTATGCCGTGTTTGTGAGGCAGTTTCTCAGCAACTGCACCAACAGCCTTTCTGATAGGTCTTGGTATCTTAAAGTAGCTTGCCATATCAGCAGGGTTGTGATAGATGTTGTATCCACCGAATATTTCGTCTGCACCCTCGCCTGAAAGCACTGCCTTGACCTTTTCAGAAGCTATTTGACATACGAAGAACAGAGCCACAGCCGCAGGGTCTGCGAGAGGTTCGTCCATGTGATATTGTATTTTTGAAAGGCTGTTCCAGTATTCCTCAGGGCTGATGACCTTTGAGAAATTCTCCTTGTGGATATACTTTGAAAACTCCTTAGCATAACCTATCTCGTTGTACTTCTCGTCCTCTCCGAAGCCCACAGTAAAGGTCTTGTCAACGTTGGCAACAGCGGCTACATAGCTTGAGTCAACACCGCTTGAAAGGAAAGAACCTACCTCAACGTCGGCAAATTTGTGTACCTCAACAGAGTTCTTGAAAGTGTCGGATATCCTATTCACCCAATCCTCTAAAGAAGGACCATTGTCCGCATGGAACTTGACTTCCCAATATCTTCTTACGTTCATCTCGCCGTTCTTGTATGTAAAGCAGTGAGCGGCAGGGAGCTTGTAAACATTTTTGAAGAAAGTTTCTGTTGTAGGAGAATACTGGAATGTGAGATAAGTTTCAAGAACGTCTGTGTTAAGTTCCTTCTTGAAATGAGGGTGGTCAAGAAAACTCTTTATCTCAGAACCCCACATAAGAGTTTCGCCCATTTTTGCGTAGTAAAGAGGCTTGATACCGAAGAAATCTCTTGCACCGAAAACCTCATTTGTATTCTTGTTGAAGATAACGAATGCAAACATTCCTCTCAGCTTGTCAAGCATATTCTCGCCCCACTGCTCATAGCCGTGGATAAGCACCTCTGAGTCGGTCTGTGTATAGAACTTGTGACCAGACGCTACAAGCTCCTCACGGAGATCCTTGTAGTTGTATATCTCACCGTTGAATGTAAGTACCAACGACTTATCTTCATTGAAGATAGGCTGGCTACCTTGATCTGAAAGGTCGATGATCGAAAGTCGGCGGAAACCCATTGCGATCTGCTCGTCAACATATTTTCCGTCAGAGTCAGGACCTCTATGTTTTATTCTATCCATCATTTTTCCAAGAACTATGGAAGCGTCATTGATTTTATTTGTAAATCCAACAAAACCGCACATATAAAAGCCTCATTTCTGTTAAATCAAATTGCCTGTATCTTAGTTAATACGGCCGCTTGTCGCCTAGTGAACGTCAAGCAATATAATATTTATTATACACTATATGCGGCTTTTTTGCAAGGGGTAAAAACAAAAATTAAACAATAAAAGAAATTGTCTTTTGTGCATTTATCACATGGCAGTGTGTATGGTATAAAAATATCTGCGATTTTGTCATTTTGGCTTGAAAAAGGCAGAGGGATATAGTATAATAGTATTAAAATCATATTTTGGAGAAGATCTTATGAACGATAACAAAAAGAAGAAAAATAGTTATAGATTGGATATCGTGTTGATAGTGAGTTTTTTTGTAATGCTGATATCTTTCTGTGCCTACATGATGAATACTACTCTCGAAGAGGTACTTGAAAATGAAACAGGCAGCTCTGTAGTTACTCATGATTACACTTATGAGAGTGCTGAGAGCAGTTCAGCAGCATAGTGCAAAATTCAAAAGCTCGACAAGTTAAAGTGCTTTACGTACTTGCTGAATTCGCTTATTTACGACATTTTAGAAGCATGGATCAGCACTTGAAAATGTATAATATGACAAGTTAGCTCACTTTACAGCATTGAGAACTAAACTATATTGTATTATGCATTGTAAAGTTCGGCTACATTACAGCTAAAAGCATTTTACTTGACATCTAAAATCAATATCTGACGAAAATGTGGCTTTGTGCATTTAATACAAATAACAAAGTCACATTTTGTTGTATAACGCCTTGACTTTGTGTCACTTATACTATATACTTGTATTAAGCACTGCTTTTTATACAATATGTTGTGATTTGCGGTGCGAGTTGTGAGAATATAAAAAAATATAAGGATAAATCGGGAAAATCGGAGGCGGTATTGTGATAATCAAGATAAAAAAGCGTGACGGACGTACTGTAACTTTCAATATTGAGAAAATAGCTGGTGCTATATACAAGGCGGCTCAGTCTGTGGGCAAGGATAACTATGAGGAAGCTTTGGAGCTTTCGGGTAAAGTTGTTGATAAGCTTATGGAAAAACACCTTGATATGCCTACTGTTGAAGAGATTCAGGATTGCGTTGAGCGTGTACTTATTGAGGAGGGCATGGCTGATACTGCAAAAAGTTATATACTCTACCGCTCAAACAGAACTCGTGCAAGAGAAATGAATACCCGTCTTATGAAAGTTTATGAGGATCTTACTTTCCAATCAGCGAAAGATAACGATTTGAAGCGTGAGAATGCTAATATAGACGGTGATACCGCAATGGGTACAATGCTTAAATACGGATCTGTGGGTGCAAAGGAGTTCAATGAGATGTATGTTCTTGCTCCTGAGCATTCAAAGGCTCATCAGGAGGGGGATATCCACATTCATGATCTTGATTTTTATACACTGACTACCACTTGCACTCAGATAGACCTTACAAAGCTTTTTGATAAGGGTTTTTCTACAGGTCATGGCTTTTTGCGTACACCAAATGATATACAGAGCTATGCGGCGCTTGCCTGCATTGCGATACAATCCAATCAGAACGACCAGCATGGTGGTCAATCTCTTCCGAAGTTCGATTATGATATGGCTGAGGGCGTAAGAAAGACATTCAGACACCGCTATCGTGACAATATCGGCAGGGGGCTTGCTCTCCTTGGTGAAGTTTCTGATGCTCAGAGCATTGCAAAGAAAATAACTGAAATGCTTGATGAGCAGGGTTTAAAGATCACTCTCGCCAATGATAACGGCTATCAAGAGGCTGAAGCACAGTTTCTTGTGAATTTTGTTGACGCACCTATAGTGAAGAAGATACAGAGTTTTGCATATAAAAACTCTTTGAAAGAAACTGACAGAGCCACATATCAGGCAATGGAAGCGCTTATCCATAATCTTAATACCATGAACTCCCGTGCAGGCGCTCAAACGCCTTTTAGCTCCATAAATTATGGTACTGATACTTCTATCGAGGGCAGACTTGTTATAAAGAATATTCTTCTTGCAGAGGAAGCAGGACTTGGCAATGGTGAAACGCCTATTTTCCCTATACATATTTTCAAGATAAAAGAGGGCGTGAACTTTGATCCTGATGACCCGAACTATGACCTTTTCAAGCTTGCCTGCCGTGTATCAGCGAAGCGTCTTTTCCCGAATTTTTCATTTATCGACGCTCCTTTCAATCTACAATATTACAAGGAGGGCAATCCTGACACTGAGATAGCTTACATGGGTTGCCGCACAAGAGTTATCGGTAACGCATATGACCCTACTCGTGAGATAGTAACAGGAAGAGGAAATCTCTCTTTTACTACCATTAATCTCCCTAGACTTGGCATAAAAGCACAGCGTAATATCGGTGCTTTCTTTGACAGCCTAGATGAACTTATGGATCTTTGTATCGACCAGCTTATGCACAGATTTAAGATACAGTGTTCAAAGCGTGTGAGAAATTATCCGTTTCTCATGGGTCAGGGCATATGGCTCGATTCAGAGAAGCTTACGGCTGACGATACGCTTGAAGAAGTGCTAAAGCATGGCACGCTTTCAGTGGGCTTTATCGGTCTTGCTGAGTGTCTTAAAGTGCTTACTGGCAAGCACCATGGTGAAAGTGAAGAAGCAAGAGAGCTTGGCTTGGAGATAATCTCACGTATGAGAGCAAGAATGGATGAGGAAACAAAGCGTACTGGTCTTAACTTCTCGTTGCTTGCAACGCCTGCTGAGGGACTTTCTGGCAGATTTGTTAAAATGGATAGAGAACGTTATGGCGAGATAGCAGGAGTTACGGACAGAGAATATTATACTAATTCTTTCCATGTACCTGTTTACTATCCGATAACAGCGTTTGAGAAACTTAAAATAGAAGCTCCTTACCATGCTCTTACAAATGCAGGCCATATAAGCTATATCGAGCTTGACGGCGATCCGCTGAACAATCTTTCTGCATTCGAGAAAGTCGTAAGATATATGAAAGAAGTTGGCATAGGCTACGGCTCAATAAACCACCCTGTTGACCGTGATCCTGTTTGCGGATATACTGGAATAATAGGTGACAAATGCCCGAAGTGTGGACGTTCTGAGGCTGAACACAGCAAGGTGATACATGAGAGGATACCTCGTGCAAAAGCCTGCTGTGAAGGTGATAATTAGCCATGGAGCTTAGGATAGCAGGCACTGTCGGTGAATCTATCGTAGACGGACCGGGTTTTAGGTTCACTATTTTTACGCAGGGCTGTCCACACGGCTGTGAGGGTTGTCACAATCCGCAGACACATGATTTTAACGGTGGCATTGTCGTTGACACAGACCAGCTTTACAATGAGATAATAAAAGACCCGCTTCTTGACGGCGTGACGTTCAGTGGCGGTGAGCCTTTCTGTCAGTGCAAACCGTTAGCAGAACTTGCAGGAAGGATAAAAGCCTTTAATAGATTTCCGCTGAATGTCATATCTTTCACTGGATATACTTATGAATATCTAATTGCAAACGCTAACGCTGAAAACGGCTATATGGAGCTTCTTAGTCAGCTTGATTATCTTGTTGACGGACCATTTATTCTGTCACAGCGAAGCCTTGAGTTGAAATTTATGGGCAGCAAAAATCAGCGTTTTATTGATGTACAAAGGTCCTTGAAAGAGGGCAGAGCAGTAGTCGTTGAACCATATTGAACATAAAAAGCGAGTTTCATGATGTTGAAACTCGCTTTTATTTATACCAAAAGACCTCCGCAATCGTTAAACTACGGAGGTCAAATTAATTATTTCTCAGGCTCTATTACCTCAACATCTTTTGGGTCGAGAGTTCCTGCATTATCAGCCTCGGCTGCTCTCTTTACTGCTTCTTCCTGTGACTTTTTCAAAGCTTCCTGTATGTCCTCGCCAAGAAAATCAGGGAGTGACATTCCTGCTTGCTTGAACAGATCGTTCAGCGGAGGAACTGACTGCATAAGTCCGCTTAGAAAGTTTGCTGTCGAGCCTTTTCCGTCTGCACCTGCGCCTGTATCCCACACGGTTATCTTGTCTATCTTAATGTTCTTGATAGCTTCTACCTGAATAGAGATAAGTTCTTCAAGCTTGTCAGCAACTATGAGTTTGACGGCTGCATTAGCATCTCCGCCTGCTGCTTCAACAAGCTTTCTCATACCTTCTGCCTGCTTTGTGAGTATTTCCTGATTACCCTTTGCTTCAGCTTCCATTTTTGCAAAGATAGCATCGGCCTCACCCTTTGCTTTACGTCTTACTACCTCAGCCTGTGCTTCAGCTTCGATCTCGGCCTGCTGTTTTGAGATCTGAGCCTTTACGATAACATCGGCGGTCTGTGTAGCCTTTTCAAGTTCGGCTCTCGTCTGCTCGGCGGATTGCTGAGCTATGTAAGCTTCCTGCTTTGCCTTTGCTGCCTGAACAGCTTCTGCGGCTGTAGCCTGTCTGAGAGCTTCCGCTTCACGCTCACGTCTGAGGGCTTCTGACTGTGCAACCTCTATCTTGGCTTGGTTCTCACCGTCGATAGCAGAAGCGTTTGCAGCAGCAACTTGGATACGCTGGTCTTTCTGAGCGTTTGCCTGACCGATCTCACCGTCTCTGTGCTTTTCGGCAACTGACTTCTTAGCGTCATTGATAGCCTTTGCAGCAGCTTCTTTACCGAGAGCTTCCAGATATCCAGACTCATCTGTAATATCCGTTACGTTTACGTTGATAAGCTTAAGGCCTATCTTTTTAAGCTCTATCTCAACATTGTTTGATACCGCGAGCAGAAATTTATCTCTGTCCGAGTTTATTTCTTCGATATCCATGGTGGCAATTATAAGTCTGAGCTGACCGAAAATAATATCCTTAGCAAGCTCCTGTATCTCAATGAGTTTAAGACCGAGAAGTCTTTCAGCAGCGTTCTGCATAACGCCTGGCTCTGTCGAGATACCAACTGTAAATCTTGACGGAACATCAATTCTGATGTTCTGCTTTGAAAGAGCGTTTTTTAGATCCACATTTATGGATATAGGAGTAAGATCCATATACTCATAAGACTGGATTATCGGCACGATGAAAGCCGCACCGCCGTGGATACATCTTGCGCTTCTTGCTTGACCATTCTTGTCTGTTCCTACTTTACCATAGATAACAAGCACCTTATCAGACGGACATTTTCTGTAGCGTGACAGTATCGCCATAATTGCCGCAAAAAGCACAACGACTATCACGCAGATGATGATTACTGGTTCCATAATTTTTCCTCCCACACAAATAATATTATAATAACCTCAAGACGGGTCATTTCACAGAATCTTTATGTTTAGCACCCCTTTGTTCTATCAATTCTTTTATTTTTCTATTACGACAGAATCTCCTTGCAAATCGATAATACGAACCTGAGTTCCTGTCTTTATAAGCTCATCACCATTGTTTATTGCAGTGACTTCTCTTAACTGTCCGTTTATCATAACATTCACTTTACCAAGCCCATGGTCTTTAGGTGGGCAGGGGATATAAACAGTAGCAGTTTCTCCTATAGCATTTTTATAATCAGCTGTACCGTTTTCAGCAAGTCTTGCAGAAAGTTGAACTATCTTTGCTACAAGAAGCATGGTCGCCAGACCCAGAACAAAGCCGATAACTGTAGACAGTGCTGGATAAACACCTGAGCTTACAAGAACGATAGATGACCAGCTAAACACAGTGAAAAAAGCAACTATGGTCTGAAGCGTGAACATTCTCATAGAAGCAAAATCCGCAGGGTTTCCGCCGTCTACGTTGTGGTCACAGCCGATATCATGTGTACAGTGACCAATATCCACATCTCCGTGACCGCTTATGTTGGTATCAACATCAAGATCAAGACCTGACGTATCGCTGAAATCGTGACCGCTTCCACCATCATGAAAACCGAACATAGAAAGCAAAGTCTGCACAAGCAGTATAAGCGTTGACGGAAACGCTATACAATACAGCACTTTAAGTAAAAGCGACAAACCGTCCCACCATTCATTCATATAGCTTACACCTCCAATGTAAATATTATTTACGTTTATTATATACTCATTTATCTTATTTGTCAATAGATTTTCGATAATAATTAAAATTATTTTTTAGATATGGCTTAGCACAAAAAAATTGTAAATTTTTCGTTAAACACTTGAAATCTGTTTTACTATCTGCTATCATATAAGTAAATGAAATTTACAGTAAATAAAGTGAGGCGATATAATGGAGAAAAATACTTTCGGCAAGAGGATAAAAGAGGCAAGGCTTGCAAAGAAAATGACTCAAAGCGAGGTAGTGGGTGATTTTATAACCCGTAATATGCTTAGTCAGATAGAGAGCGGCTCAGCAACGCCGTCGGTAAAGACCCTTGAATATCTCTGCAAGGTGTTGGAGATAGAGCCTAATGCCCTTCTGCCTGATGAAAACGACTCCAAAAACGCCCCTGACGCAGAGGGCTATATCAGTATACGGACAGAATTTATAAACAAGAACTATAAGGCTGTTATAGAGTATGACGCTGATGACGAATTTTCAGATGAGATATGTGCGCTTAAGGCGAAAGCTTGCCTTATGGTGGCTAGGGAGTATTCAGGCTCTGACCGTGCCACGGATCTTCAAAAGGCGATAGACTTTGCCAAGCAGGCTTCTGAACTTTCAAAGCGTGGTATTTTTGCAGATGAAAGTGTTAAAAGCAAGGCTGACGAGCTTTTGAAAGCTAACGCTAAGCGTCTTAGTGACTATTACAGAAGTCTTTTGTAGGGTACAGTCATGGAATTTGTTATCATAGCCACAGTTGTTCTTGTTCTTGCCATGTGTCTTGGCGCAGACTTTGTTATAGTTCCTATAATGTTCATTGTTTTTCTTGTTATCCTGCTACTGGCTATTTTTGGTTTCTTTGTATACTCTGCTGTAAAACTTACTGGAACGAAAAGCGTGAAAGGAAAGTTTGTGCGTTTCGGCAGGGCAGAGGGCAAGAAATTTGATACAGCGTTTTACAAGGTTAGTGATAGTGAGTATCCAAACGTATTCCCATATGAGGTAGTAATGCGCTCAAAGATATACATACCCGATAAGGTCTGTAGGCTCAGATATGACTGCAAAAGAAATGAAGTTTTTGACCTGAATGCAGTTTGCTGTGTGATATTTGGACTTGTTCTTAGCAGCGTATCGGCGGTGATGATGATACTTTTTCTACTAACAGTGATAGGCGTGAATTGAATGATTTTAGGCAGCAGGTTAGCTTGCTGCCTTTTTTGTGCATTTAAAATGGCAATAGTGCATGATTTAAAAGGCTATTTCAACTTCCGTGTTGATAAATGTAAACTTTTTCAGAAAACATGTTGTAATATATGACAATTTGGAATAAGGCTGTAGACAAATGGGGCGCTTGGCAAG
>OHDC01000875.1_pt1 | contig 13885 bp, 9 predicted proteins | sample 1566851 | NCBI WGS metagenome assembly OHDC01 (sample SAMEA3879590, study PRJEB24766) | human gut metagenome | biome: human-associated habitat; feature: feces | place: USA | collected 1985/1987 | reverse complement strand
CATTGGCCGCCCGCAAGTAACAGTACAAAATATGCCGAAAATGTGATTTTATAAATGCCGCAAATGTATTGCCATACTGTAGCGGCGATCAGTGATCGCCAATTAATTCGTGTGTAAACACGAATTGAATAAAGGCACAAAATCAAAACAATTGCAAAACCTACTTGGCGATACAAATGATTTGTTTAAATCGGTAATGATGTTAAATAAAAAATGTTGTTTAATCATTTTGCTTTTTCAAGCAAAATGAATGGCGAACACGGTTTGCCGCCGCAAAATTCATACACACTTTTCATCACATCAAAAAATATGTGTAAAACAAATCGTTTCATCAAGGCGGGCGTCCAATGAACGCCCCTGCTGAAACAAAATCACACACTAAACCACCCAAAAAACGCAAAATAACATTATTATAAATTATTGAACAGACAGTAACAAGAGCTTGAAAAGCGAGGAAAGAATATGGATAACGAACAGAATCAGAACAAGAATTCGAGAATTATTGATGTCGATCTGCAAAATGAAATGAGAAAAAGCTTTTTGGACTACTCCATGAGCGTTATTGTTTCCCGTGCGTTGCCCGATGTCAGAGATGGTTTGAAACCTGTTCACAGAAGAATACTCTATACAATGAATCAAATCGGTCTTGATCCGTCAAAGCCGTACCACAAGTGTGCCGACACTGTAGGTCAGGTGCTTGGTTCGTATCACCCTCACGGTGACGCCTCGGTTTATGACGCAATGGTTCGTCTTGCACAGGATTTTTCCATGAGATATATGCTTGTTGACGGTCACGGTAACTTCGGTTCGGTGGATGGTGATCCGCCTGCCGCTTACCGTTATACAGAGGCAAGAATGAGTAAAATTTCTCTTGAAATGCTCACGGATATCGAGAAAAACACGGTTGACTTTATGTCGAACTACGATGACCGTCTTAAAGAACCGACTGTTCTTCCAAGCCGTTTTCCAAACCTTCTCGTAAACGGTTCAAGCGGTATTGCCGTTGGTATGGCAACCGAAATTCCTCCGCATAACCTCGGTGAAACAATTGATGCAGTTTGTACCCTCATTGACAATCCCGATGCCGAGCTTACAGAGATTATGGAGTGTATGCCCGGTCCCGACTTCCCGACAGGCGGTATTATCATGGGCAGAAGCGGTATTCGTGCCGCCTATGCAACAGGTCGAGGAAAAATCACCGTAAGAGCCAAGACCGAAATTATCGAAGCTAAAAACGGCAGATATAAAATTATCGTTACGGAGCTTCCGTACAAGGTCAACAAAGCAAGACTTATTGAAAACATTGCCGACCTCGTAAAGGATAAGAGAATTGAGGGTATTTCAAATATCGAGGATCATTCCGACCGTAAGGGTATGCACATTGAAATTGACATCAAGAGAGATGCCTCACCTCAGATTGTTCTTAACCAGCTGTTCTCATACACGCAGTTGCAGACAACCTTCGGTGCAATTATGCTTTCTATCGTTGACGGCGAGCCTAAAATTCTTTCACTCAAGGAAATGCTCCAATGCTATATTGAATTTCAGGCTGAGGTTATTCGCCGCCGTACTGATTTTGACCTCAAAAAAGCCCGTGACAGAGCTCACATTCTTGAGGGCTTGAAGATTGCTCTTGACTTCATTGACGAGGTAATCAAAATTATCAGAAACAGCAAGGATACTGCAAGCGCAAAAGCAGGTCTTATGGAGCGTTTCGGTCTTGATGATGTTCAGGCTCAGGCTATCGTTCAGATGCGTCTCGGTCAGCTCACAAATATGGAGCAGACTAAGATTGAGGATGAAATTGCAGCCCTCCACGCAAAAATTGAAGAATATCTCGAAATTCTTGCAAGCGAGCCAAGACAGCTTGAAATCGTAAAAGAAGAAATTATGCAGATTCGTAATAAATATGCCGATCCGAGAAGAACAGAAATTTGTGCTGTCAGCGGTGAGGTTGATATTGAGGATCTTATTCCGCAGGAGGAGTGCGTTCTTACACTTACACAGTTTGGATATGTAAAGCGTCTTTCTGCCGATACCTACAAAATTCAGCGCAGAGGAGGTCGCGGTGTATCGGGTATGTCACGCCGTGAAGAAGATATTGCGGCTGAAATGTTCGTAATCAATTCACACGATTATGTTCTGTTCTTTACCGACAAGGGCAGAGTTTATCGCCTTAAATGCTATGAGGTTCCCGAGGGAAGCCGTCAGTCAAAGGGTGTGAACATTGCAAACCTGATCCCGATTTCACCCGACGAAAAGGTAACCTCAATGATAAGAGTGCCTGAATTTGACGAGGAAAAATACCTTGTTATGGTCACTCGTCAGGGCATTATCAAGCGTATTGAACTTAATGCATACAATACCTCAAGAAAGGGCGGTCTTATCGCTCTTGAACTCAACGAGGGTGACGAACTTGCGTGGGTAAGAATGACCGACGGCAACAGTCAGGTTATTATCGCTACCAAGAAGGGTATGGCCATCCGCTTTAACGAAACCGACATTCGTGCAATGGGCAGACAGGCTCGAGGTGTTAAGGCAATGGCTCTCAAAGAGGGCGACTGCGTAGTCGGAATGAGTGTTGTCCGTGAGGGCGGTCTTGTTCTCACAGTTTCCGAAACAGGCTACGGCAGACTTTCAAGTCCCGATGATTACCGTGTTCAGAGCCGTGGCGGTAAAGGTCTTACCAACTACCACACGGAAAAATACGGCGATGTTGCCGCTATCAAGGTGGTTAACCTTGACGATGATATTATTATCATCTCGGAAGAAGGCATTATTATCAGAATTGCCGCCGAATCAATTCGTGTTTGCGCCCGTCCTTCAAAGGGTGTAACCGTAATGAAAGTAAACGGTGACGACAGGGTTGTAACAATCGCCCGTGTTCCCCACATTGACGGTGAAGATGATGAATCAGCCGAGAGCGAAGATAACGCAGAAAACGGCGAACCGTCAGAAGCAGTTGCAGAAGAAGTTTCCGAAAATAACGAGGGTGAAACTTCTGATTCAACCGAAGAAAATACGGAAGAATAATTGATAAAAATAAGAAAACTCCACTTTTTTAAGTGGAGTTTTTGACACATATGAAAATCTGGTGATTTGATGAAAAAATCTTTAGTTCTGATTGTAGCGGCAATCCTCATGCTCTCACTTTTCGGCTGTTCTGACAAGAAGAATGCCGATGTTTCCGGTGTAGTAGATGCGCCCGATAAATTTTCTACTCTTGATGAGGCAAAGGTAACAGAAAATCCGAACATTCGCAAAGAAAGTGAAAATGTAAACGGAATGTGCTACGCAATCACTCTTGAAGAATTTACGTATAATTACAACGAAATGCTCAAAGAGGCGGGTAATCTTGATATGATTAATCCAAAGGGTTGGAAAATGCTCGGCAGTCCTCAGAATGACGCAAACGGAACGGAGTATCAGTATTATTACTACAATGCCGATAAAATCAACTTCACAGCCTCTGTTGAAACAAAGACAAATTATATCATGAATATCGGTCTCGGAACAACAATGAGCAACTTTGTTTCGATTGAAAACGAGAAAAATAACAGCGATACAATCCTGATGAAAAGTGCCGTAATGGCTGCCGCAGTAAGCGGAATGGGCATTAATAAGGTTGATACAATTCAGGATATTTTCTATCTTACAACCTTTGAAAATACAAATGAGCTGTGGTACAACGGCAATGTCTATGCTCTCAGCACCAATGAGGATAAGGCAGACAGTGAACGCAGTACAATGCTGTTTCGCACCTTTCCTATCTCTGATGAAGTAAAAGAAAACTGGGGCATTGACGAGTATGAAAGCTATGTGGCAAACGCAACTCAGGTAACAACAAACGCAAATTAAAAATGAATTTTGCAAAAAGACAAGGCGACTATCGTTTTCGATAGCCGCCTTATAGTTTAATCTCTTCTGTTATTTGTTTTACTTTTTCTTTCTGTCAACAGCCGTTGCGGTAATGAATGCACCGCCGCCGATAACCAGCAGGACAATCCACAAAATCATATTATCGGTATTACCTGTTTTCGGTGAGGCTGTATTTATCGGTTTGTTTGTTTGGTCAGCAGAACTGCTTTCGGAAGAGGCAGTATTTGTAGGCTTATTCGGTTGGTCGTCCGAACTGTTTCTAAAATCTGTCACAGGAATGTCAACGGCAGCTTTTTTGTAACCGCAGACGGTGCATTCTTCATGCTTTGAGCCTTTTTCAGTAGCCGTGGCTTCCTTGTCAATAATCTGCTTAAAGGTGTGAGCCGTTATATCAGCCTTGTTGCCGCACTCACATTCGTGCCAATGATTCGTTTCATCATACTTCCATTCCGTACCGTACTTGTGTGTATGTCCGTCTGCGGCAGGAGTCATAGTAAGGTCGGTTTCAACCCAGAAACTCTGGGTGTCACTTTCATCGCCTATGCGAGTGTATTTCACTTCCCGACCGTTAATCTTTAGTTTGGCATCGGGAGAGATGTCGGCAGTATATGCAGTTACATATACGCCGTAGTGATAGGTCTTTCCTGCCTCAAAAGCGGTGATCTTGTTTTTATAAATGTCGCCGCCCCACTCCGGCTCTGTGGAAACTATGCCGGTATTCTCGTCTAAGCTCCACCACTCGCAACGGAATGCATACTGATCGTTTTCAGGCACCGTTCCGGTAAAGACAGGTTTATCGCCGTCCTTAAAGGTCAAGGTTGCGTTATTGATTTCAATCACGGAGATTTTCTTGGTTGCTTCCGGGCGAATTGTTTCAACATTCATAACAAACAAGCCATCCACGGTTTTAACTGCATTGGCGGTTGCCGATATCGGGTTCCCGTTTATCGTAACGGAGCAATTATCCGCAAAGGTATATCCGTTTTTCTCTCTCAACTCGATGGAGTACATATAGGTTTTACCCTCTTCAAACTGAGTAATCTTTTTCAAGGAAGGCGTATATTTGCTTTCATCGGAATACCAGAACGCAACCGGCTCTCCGTTCTCCATTTCCTCCCAGCATTCATAAGCGATTTCATATTTATCGGCATCAGCATTATATACCTCGGCGGTTGCCTGCGGAGCGTCACCCGAACGATAAGCGAATTTTACATTCTCAATGCAGACATTATTTATAGTCGCTTCGTCCTGAGAACCTCCATCAATAGTTTGCACAATCAGGTCATAGGTTGTCTGATACACTTGATATTCATGAACAACAATATTCCGATTCACACTTCCGGAAGCTGCTTTTTCGAGAGCATCCTGATCGCCGACGAGTATATCGCCATCTGGTGCAATTATATTACCACTCTCAAAATGATCAAACATAAATGTGCTATTACGGTTTTCAATGGTAATATTTCCTCGTGAAGAAAATTGTGCAATGATTTCATCATCAATTCTTTTGATTTCTGCCTGCACCGCATCACTGTTAACATTGCCTTCAACGAAATCCCCTGATTTGGTCACTTCTGTTGTTTCTATCACATTGCCGTCTGCATCTTTAATGGTGACCTGCGCAGTTGTTTCAACCTTTGTGTGATAGAAATGACTATAGGGTTTAGTGGTATTGTCTCCGATCACATCTGTTACACCGGCATATGCTGTAATCGGTACAATGGATAGTGCCAAGTACAAGGTCAGCAGAACAGTCAACAGCTTTTTTGGTTTTGTTTTTTTCATATTCATCTTCTCCTTTCAACGGCTAATGCCGCATAAAATGTTTTTTGGCTGTATCCGTTTGGTGTTATTACCGTCCGTTACCGCCATATTGGCAGGTTGGCTGTGATGAACACAACCCCGTATACCTGTCAAAGATTTCACCATTATTTTAGCATATTTTACGCACAATTTTACCATAATTCCAAAAAAGTCAATTGACTATTTTGGAATTATTCTGTAATATACTCTTATAACATTGTTAAAAACAAACTCGTTTGGAGTGATATCTATGAAATTTTCTGAAAAATTAAATGATTATATCGAGCAGTTGTCCTGTACGGGAAAAGATATCTGTAATTTATCCGGCATTTCTGCGGCATCTCTCAGCCGATACAGAAACGGCGAACGAGTACCCGAGCTTGGAACAAAGCATTTTGAGGATTTATGCTGTGCGCTGGCACGGATTTCCGCACAAAAAGGAGAGTTACAAATCACCGCTGACGCTGTGAAAAAAGCGTTTGTAAGCTGCGATGATTTTGTATCTACAGACAAGGAATTACTGCGAAAAAATTTCAACACACTCCTCTCTGCACTCAATGTCAATCTGACACAGTTGTGTCAGTACACAAATTATGATGCGTCTGCTGTTTTTCGCATTCGTAACGGCTCAAGAAAGCCCGGAGATGCCGAGCGGTTTGCATCTGCGGTTGCTTCCTTTGTTACAAGAACAATGCAGACGCAGTCCGAAATCGGTGCCGTTGCAGAATTGATTGGCTGTGATATTGATGAAATTTATGATTTGTCGGTTCGATACGCAAAAATAAAAAGCTGGCTTTTGAAACAGCCCGTGCAAAAAGCCGAAGGCAACAGCGTTTCAAAATTTTTAAGCAAGCTGGATGATTTCGATTTGAACGAATATATCAAGGTTATCAAGTTTGATGAGCTGAAAGTTCCGTCCGTACCGTTTCAGATTCCGTCCTCCAAGACATATTTCGGTATAAAAGAAATGATGGGGAGCGAGCTTGATTTTTTGAAATCAACCGTGCTTTCAAAATCATCAGCCCCTGTGATAATGTACAGCGATATGCCGATGAAAGAAATGGCAAAGGATCCGGAGTTCCCGAAAAAATGGATGTTCGGTATGGCGATGATGCTAAAAAAAGGACTGCATCTTCATCAAATACATAATCTTGACCGTTCTTTTGATGAGATGATGCTTGGTCTTGAAAGCTGGATACCGATGTATATGACAGGGCAGATTTCTCCCTACTATTTCAAGAATGCTCCGAATGATGTCTTTCTGCATTTTTTGAAGGTGTCGGGAATTGCCGCACTTTCGGGCGAAGCTGTTGCCGGATACCATTCCGACGGCAAATACTATCTGACAAAGGTAAAGCGTGAGGTGGAATATTACCGAAAAAGAGCCGAGGAAATGCTGAAAAATGCCTATCCTTTAATGGAAATTTACCGCAGTGAACGAAAAAATGAGTTGAATGCCTTTCTTCTTGCCGATACAAAAACAGCAGGCAAACGCCGCAGTATTCTGTCCTCTTTGCCGTTGTATACAATAAGCGATGAACTTCTCAACCGTATTCTTACACGGAATAATATTAATGCAGAGCTAAAAGAAAAGATAAAAGAGTACGCAAAAACACAAAGACAGCGAATGAAAATAATTCTTGAAAATGAAAGAATTGAAGATGAGATACCTGATTTTGTACAGGAAAATTTTACGAAAAGTCCTCCCATGCTGGAACTTTCGGGTATATTTTGTGAAGAGGATATTCCGTATAACGAAGAGGAATATACTGCCCATTTGAAAGAATCAATGGCTTTTGCTGAGCAGAACCCGAATTACACATTAAAGTGCAGTACAGCGCACGCATTTCATAATCTGAAAATTATAATTCACGAAGGACAATGGGTGATGGTGTCCAAAGGAAAAACGCCTGCAATCCATTTTGTCATTCGTCACCCCAAGCTTCGCAGTGCGATAGAATGCTTTATTCCGCCGATAACGGAAGATGAGTAAGTCGGTAAATCAAATATAACAAACATATAAATACTGCAACAAAACAAGCGACAGTTTAATTTCTGTCGCTTGTAATTATATTTTATTCTGTTTTATACTATATACATCATTTACCGAGTTCAAGAACTACAAATTCTGCGGACATAGGCGGAATTGTGAGTATACCGTTCTCAAGCTTTGAACCAAAAACAGGTTTGCCGTCTGCATATCCGGGCGGCATTTTTGCCTCGACTTCATAATCATAGAGATTGAATGTGCAGAAAATAGCGGAATCTTTGTCGTGGCGGATGTATGAAATTCTTCTTTCCTCCGAAAGAACATTTATAAAATCACCGTCCCACAATGCCGAACAGCTTTTTCTAACATCGGCAAGCTTTTTGTGCCATTCAATGAGTTCCTTATTTTCTTTGCCCCACGGATAACAGCAACGGTTGAACGGATCACGATATCCCTCCATTCCTGCTTCGTCACCGTAATAAATACACGGAAATCCAGGGAGAGTAAACTGCATTGCACTTGCAACCTTGAGCAGCTTTACACCGAGTTTTTTATGCTCGTCATCAAGCTTAGTGTCAGCCTGCCATTCTCTGTCCTTGCCGTCAAGCGGTTCGCCTGCCATAACTGTGATTGCTCTTTCGGTATCGTGAGTTGAAAGTGAATTCATCAGCACTCTGAGAACAGGACGGGGATAATTTTCAATTACGCTCATAATCAGATCCATTGTGTATTTGCCGTGCTGACCTTTGCAGAAGTTGAGAATTGCATCCCTGAACACATAGTTCATAACGGAGTCAAACTGTTCGCCGAGCAAGAACTTTCTTCTTGCACCGTAGCTTTCCTTGTTGCTTGCGTCCTCCCACACTTCACCTACAAGAAAGGCGTTCGGATTTTCGTCCTTAACTGCTTTGCGTAGATTTTCAATGAACACATCGGGAAGTTCATCTGCAACATCAAGCCGCCAACCCGAGTTGCCGCATTTCATCCATTTTCTGACAATGCCGTCTTTGCCGTTAATATATTCGTTGAATGACGGAGTTTCCTCAATAACCTCGGGCAGAGTATCAAAGCCCCACCAGCTTTGGTAATTGTTCGGCCATTCGTTGAATTTGTACCAACTGAAATACGGTGAGTTTTTGTCATTATACGCACCGCCCTTGCCGTATTTGCCGTAACGGTTGAAGTAAACGCTGTTACTTCCCGTATGAGAGAACACACCGTCATTTATGATGTGTATTCCCCTCTTTTTAGCCTCTGCGCAAAGGTGCTTAAAATCTTCCTCCGTTCCGAGAATCGGATCAACCTTTGAGTAGTCGCCCGTATCATAGCGGTGGTTTGAGTATGCCTCGCTGATAGGATTAAGGTAAATACAGCTTACACCGAGGCTTTCAAGGTAATCAAGCTTCATTGTAATTCCCTTGAGGTCGCCCATAAAGAAATCATTGTTCTTAATCATTCCGTTTTCATCGGGTTTCCATTCGGGGAGAGCATACCAATCCTTGTTGCGTTTGAAGTCGGTACGCTTTATATTCTTTTCTTCACCGCTGAAATAAAAACGGTCGGGAAAAATCTGATACATAATTCCGCCGACAAGCCAGCCGGGAGTTTTAAAGCCTTTTTTGTAGCAGGTAATCTGCCAGCTTCTGCCCATATAGTCTTCAATGGTGCTGACCTTATACGGATCGGACGGAATAACATATCTTGTTTTATCAATGGCAGTAAGCTTAAAGTTATACCAATAAAGTCCGATTTTTTTCGGGGTAAAATCGCACTCCCAAATTTCGGTATCCTCGTCAAATTTACCGCACCAGATAAGCTCGGTGAATTCCCAGTTGCAGTCATAATCATACTTTACACACAAGTGTGCTTTTTGCGTATGCTCCGCCTTAGGCAAAAGAATTCTGAAATGAATCTCGGTACCCTGTTCAACCGCACCAAACGGCGAACGATAGTAAATTTTTCGTGAATCAAACGGTACGGGCATATAATCACTTCCCATAATAATATATTCCGAAATGTCAATTTTGTTTTGGCGGTTATGCCCTGTTAATCGGAAATTAAGACAAATCCGCCAAATGACGCAAAGATTATTTTATCATAAGAGAATAAATATTTCAACCGATATAAGTTGTAAACAGCATAAAATCGCCAAATTTGTCTACGAATGAAAAAATATTTAAACAATATTCTCTTTGCTCTTTTATTATTTCCGATTTTATATTATAATGTAAAATGATTATGTATGCAAAGAAGTCAAATGAGGACGAAAAAGCTATAAAAGGGAGATGCATTTCCTATGGAGAAAAAGAGAGTAAGCGTTCAGATTGAGGGAAGAAGTTATTCACTTATCACAACAGATGATGAAAAGTATGTTCAAAAGGTAGCAAATGAGGTGCTTTCTCACATAAGAAAAGCCGCCCAAAGCACAAAGCAGCTTGATACCCGTGATTGTGCGGTTCTTGCGGCACTTAACTTCTGCGATGACCGCAACAAGGCTCTTAAAAAGAACAAAGATTATGTTGAAAAAGCCGACAAAATTATTCAGCAGACAAATGATCTTAACAGGCTTTGCAAGGAATACAGAGAGAAGCTTACGGAGGCCATGAACGATAACACTCGACTTATAAATAATAATAAAGAGCTTGAAAAAAGACTCGCTGTTCTCGGACACGAGGTTTCACAGCTTAAAGAAAAGCTCGAAAGTGTTGAGAAAAGCAAAGAAAAAGCCAAATCTGAAAAATCAGAGCCTGAAAAAAATTCAGTTCCAAAGGAAAAAAAGACTTCAAATGCAAAAAATAACATGACAGAGCAGTCAGATGATATACCCGTGAATGTTCTGTCAAACGAGGCTAAAAAAACAGAACAGGAATTGCGTAATGAAAAACTTCTCGGTTATGTTCCAATGACGCAGTTCTCTCTGTTTGATGAAGATAAGAAATGAAAAAGATAGAAATACTTGCTCCGGCAGGAAGCTTTGACAGTGTAATTGCCGCCGTAAGGAGCGGAGCAGACGCAGTGTATCTTGGCGAAAAGGCATTTTCCGCCCGTTCATCTGCCAAAAATTTTGATGATGAAGAACTAAAGAAAGCAACGGCATACTGTCACATTCACGGTGTAAAGGTGTATGTCACAATCAATACGATTGTGTTCGATGACGAGCTTGAAAAGCTGAAAAAAGCCATAATTTCAGCCGCAGAGGCTGATGTTGACGCACTCATTGTTCAGAATATGGGTGTAGCAAGGCTTGCACACAGGCTTGTTCCCGACCTTGCACTTCATGCGTCAACCCAGATGAGCATTCACACCGCATCCGGTGTAAAGACACTTTATGAAATGGGTTTCAAGCGTGTTGTTCTTGCCCGTGAAATGAGCAAAAAAGAGATTGAAAAATGCTGTGAAATTCCGGTTGAACTCGAAGTTTTTGTTCACGGTGCATTGTGTATGTGCGTTTCGGGACAATGCTACCTCAGCGCAATGATTGGCGCAAGGAGCGGAAACCGTGGTTCCTGTGCCCAGCCGTGCCGACTGCCGTTTTCCGTAAACAATCAAAAAGGCGGTCACGCTTTAAGTCTTAAAGACAACAGTATTGTAAATTACCTCGGCGAACTTCAAAATATGGGAGTTGCCTCGGCTAAAATTGAGGGCAGAATGAAACGCCCCGAGTATGTTTCAGCCGCAGTAAGAGCGTGTGTTGAACAGCGTGATTTCGGCTTTATCAGCGACAAAACTCAGAAGATGCTCAGAGGGGTTTTTTCACGAACAGGCTTTACAGACGCTTATTACATCGGCAAAACGGGAAGTCATATGTTCGGCACAAGAACAAAATCGGATGTTGTTTCTGCCGATGAAAAGCTGTTTTCGGCAATCCGTTCTTCCTACAAGGACGAAATCGGAAATGTTGAAATAACTTTTGATTTTACGGCAAAACTCGGCGAAAATCCCATTTTAGTCGTTTCTGACGGAGTTCACACCGTCAAGAAGATTGCGGATACCGTAACCGAAAAAGCAATCAACAGACCGATTGATGCGGAAAAGTGCAGAAAACAGCTTGAAAAAACAGGCTCAACGGCATATAATCCCACCGATGTGAACATAAATATTGATGATGACATTTCTATTCCGCTTTCAATTATCAATTCCTTGCGCAGAGATGTTCTTGACGAACTCGATACGGCGAGAAGTGTTGTTCACAACTACAAAATCAACCGTGATTACGAAATAACTTTTCCAAAATTCACACCGCCTGTGGAAAAATCCACCCGTGCAAGAGTGACTCAGACAAAGCTTTCCGATGCTTTTAAAAAATGCGAGCTTGTTTTTGTTCCTCTTTTTGCCGACAAAAGGGAGCTTGTAAGGCTCAAAAACGAGGGCTTTAACATCGGTGTTGAAATTCCGAGAGGAATGTTCGGACGGGAAGATACGATTGCAAAAAAGCTTTCCGAGATGAAAGAAATCGGCATATCCGATGTGTTGTGCAACAATCTCGGAGCATTATACATTGCCAAAAATCTCGGTTTCATACTTCATTCGGGTTTTGGAATGAATTTTGTAAATACTCTCGACCTTTTGTGGGCGGAGGAATACGGAATCAAGGACACAGAACTCAGTTTTGAACTCGATTTTAAGCGAATTAACGCACTCGGAGGCAACATTCCGAGGGGAATTATCAGCTACGGCTACCTTCCTCTTATGCTTTGCAGGAGTTGTCCTGTCAAGGGTGCAGGTATAGACTGCAAAACTTGCAAAAATCATTCAAAAATGAAAGACCGACTCGGTAAACAATTTTTACTGAAATGCGACGGAAACTGTACCGAGGTTCTGAATTGTGACTTGCTTTTCGTTCCTGATAAACAAAATTTAACACTTTTAACATCTTTCAACATTTTAAGATTTAGTGTTGAAAACTATGTGGAAACCGTGGAAAGTCTTAACGAATTAAGCCTTTATCCGATGTTGAAAGATAAATTAACATATGGACTGTACCGCCGAGGTGTTAATTAGATTGTTGAAAATGTTAAAATAATCATTATTGTTTTGTGGAAAAAGTGATTTTTCCGTTTAACAGAGATTTATAATTACATTTTTGCAATAAATAATTTTTTTAGAGAAAAATAAAAACAGTAATGAATAATTCCTGCAAATTTTTGCAGGAAATGAAGGATGGTAAACTATGACTGTTAAAATAAAAAAGGTAAAAGACAATGCAAAAATCCCGAAAAGAGCCACAAACGGTTCTGCCGGTATGGATTTATATGCTTGCATTGACGAAAAAATCACAATCAATCCGGGTCAGCTTGTGCTTGTTCCTACAGGTATAGCAATTGAACTTCCCGACAACAGCGTTGCCGCATTTCTCTATGCAAGAAGCGGTCTGGGAATCAAGCACGGCATCTGCCTTTCAAACGGCGTGGGCGTTGTTGACAGCGACTACCGTGGAGAAATCTGCGCAGGTCTTTGCAATGTTTCGGACAAGCCTTATGAGATTGAGCCGTTTGAAAGAATCTGTCAGATGGTCATCTCTCCTGTTGTTCCGTGTGATGTTGAAGAGGTTACGGAGCTTGGCAACACAGAGCGTGGCGAGGGCGGTTTTGGCTCAACGGGTAAAAAATAAAAGAATTTCGACAATTTATCATTGCCCTTATTTGTGAAAAGATATATGATAAAAGTATACTGCCTGAGTAAAATACATTTGGGTATTACAGCGTAAAAGGAGGCTGTGGGATGTTTTCGTTTTCAAAGGATATAGGAATTGACCTTGGAACTGCAAACACTCTTGTTTGTCTTAAAGGAAAGGGAATAATTTTGCGTGAACCGAGCGTTGTCGCAGTTGATATGCGTACCGACGAGGTTCTTGCAGTCGGCTCACAGGCAAAAGAAATGATTGGCAGAACTCCCGGTTCCATAGTTGCGGTTCGTCCGCTCAAGGACGGTGTTATTGCCGATTTTAAAATAACCGCAAAAATGCTTCAGCACTTTATCAAAAAGGCGGTGAAACCCGGGATTTTCAGCAAGCCGAGAGTTATAATCTGTATGCCTTCGGGTGTTACCGAGGTTGAGAGAAAGGCTGTTGAGGATGCCGCATATCAGGCAGGTGCAAAGCCTCCCGTTGTTCTTATCGAAGAACCAATGGCTGCCGCAATCGGCGCAGGTGTTGCGATAGCAAAAATGAAAAAGAAGAAAGATTGATAATCAGGAGGGTATATTATGTCAAGA
>OHDC01000873.1_pt1 | contig 13945 bp, 9 predicted proteins | sample 1566851 | NCBI WGS metagenome assembly OHDC01 (sample SAMEA3879590, study PRJEB24766) | human gut metagenome | biome: human-associated habitat; feature: feces | place: USA | collected 1985/1987 | reverse complement strand
CTACTTCATAATGGAATGAGTCCGGAACAGCCTTGTTACTTACAATTTGTAAATTCTCGAATATTTTATGTGTAGCTGGGTTGTCAACTACTACAAATTCATATTCAAATGGATGCTGCTTACCATACCAATAACATGGTTTAATCTTGTCCTTAATATCAATGATTCCAGACTGACCATGTTTCCAGAAGTCTGTTGTTAAATTCAAACCTTCATTAACTCCATTGTCTAGTACTTCCTGCTTAGTTATGGCAATTGATGATTGATACAAACCTGCATTATATGTCACGTAATCTTTCCATCCAGCAACATAATCATCTAAGTCTTGTGGTGCAGATTCTGAAGAGTATAAATAATCTATAGTACACTGTAGATTTAGTTGCACAACTGGAACTGTCCATTCAAAATCTTCTTTTAAAGCTAAGTACGACACCTTATTTTGTTTCTCTCCTTCAGTAATAATCTTAAAATGCTTATACATTCCAAAATTATCTTTAACTATCTCATATGTAAGTTCTATCTCTAGACCAGTATTTTGGGTGTTCGGAAGAGACCTATTAACAAGCCCTAGTTTAGTTAACTTCATGTCATCCTTGGTCTCCCAATCGTCTATGACAACATTACTAAGAACTATACCATCAGCAGAAGTCGATAAGCTGCCAGAAGATGCCAGTTTACTAATCCATTTAGAGGTGTCTCTATTAAAGCTAAAATGAATATTGTCAATGTTGGCAGAATAAGAGGGAACCCAAGAATAGAACGTAATAAACTTCTGCATAACTTCATTATAACAGATGTTCCACACTTTCTCTTCAAATCCGTATAAATCATCGTAGAAAGTGAACATGACATCTTGTTTGAATGCATTATAATGACCCTTAACGTTTCTAACACCTATAATAGGTGTCATTTCCCTTTCACTTAGTGTAATATTCTCATTTAAGAACTCCTGTATCTTAAAATCAGATATAATTTCAAACTGGTCTCCATTAGTTCTCCAAATCTTCTTTCCAACTGTATCCACTCCATAAACGAAATATGGGGTCTGTACAACACTTTCCGGCCACTGAGTACCATAGGTATCTGACAGCATTTTTGGATTCTCTGGAAGCACATTAGAGGTGTTAATGAAGACATTTCCGCCTGAACCTTCACCTGCTACAGCACGTTCATTAACTGGAATTAAAGCTATACCATGCTCAAATATACAAAGAATATTACCAAACAATTCAATCATCTTCATAATTCCTCCGTAAGTTCTAGGATAGTCCCTATAGTGAGTCATTTGGAACACTCTAAATCCATTCTTAAATGCATCTCCTACTGATATATCTGAGTACATAATTCTGGTGTCAAATCTATTTTTTATATACGGAACATCAGGCAGTGTGAATGCCTGCTTCTCACTGGTTGTGCTGCTATAACCTCCATTAATAACCGAAGATTCGGGTATCTTAGTTGCTCCTGCTGGACTTAATTCTTGCAAAGGGTAAAATCCTCTCTTTAATCCAGTCAGCCCTTCTTCGGTAGGATAGCTTGGGTCTAAGGACCTAATGGACAGATTGTAAGAAGAACATACCTTAAACGTAATCCAGCTGCCTAACTGAATAGCATTTACATCACCTCTATTAATCTTTGCATTATTCTCAGTGTTCTCCGTATCATAATTATCTTTCCATGTATTCTCGTCTACGACTTCATCATTAGTAGGAGCTGACGGGTCCTGGAAGTTTCTATTCAGTCTATGAGTAAAGTTACATATATAGCAATCTCCTCTATAACATGGGACTGTGTAAGTATATAAATCACCTCCTGCCTTCTGCAATGACAGCAGGCTGTCTATATTAGCTAGACTTAGCCGACTACTAACAGAATAGTAAGGTGAATTATCCTCGTATCTAGTGTTAAAATATGTAGACATTTGTGCTTCAGAGTATCCTGGGATGTAGATGTTAATTATACTACCTATGGTTACTTGGTCTCCGATGATTCCTAGGTAGGGAGAGTAAGCTCCTCTAATTAAATTAGCAGCTTCTTTCTCTTTATTCTTAGATTCTATATATCTAAATCTAAATCCCTCTTCAGCTTCCCCAGCCCTACCTCTAAAATTGTAGTCTTCTACTGCCGCAATTGGGACGTTGTCTCCCACTCCTATTATTTTAGCTCGAGAGAATTGCTCTTCTCTCCTACCATAATAATTATCAACGTAATAATGTCTATCATTGTAAATATCTCTACTTAGAGTGGTCATAGACGGTTGTATGTCCGCCTTTCTAACCACATACTCTGTACCTGTGAACAAATGATTAAAGTAAGATTGTCTAACATCATACTCTGGGCAGATAGCTACTTTGGCTGACCTATTTACTCTAGCCATATCTGAGATTGTATATAATCTAGGTAAATAAGACTCATTCAACTTTCTATCATTATCCAAGAAACGTTCTGCTATGTAAGAACCACCATAATTTATTAAAGGAACCTCGGCCTCTAGGTCTCTAGGCATAACATATGCCTGCGCTAATATAGTCGGGATTCTCTTTTGTCTTACTATGAACAACCCTTGTACAAGTGTATTAAGATATTCAGAAACTTCAGTAGGTATTGCTATTCCAATACCATAAACCTTTCTGGAATCTGAATCAGTATTTATTCTAAGTACTCCTTTGGCGTTCTCCAAATAGCTGGTTCCAGATACATCAAAAGTCGATTCGTCTATAGGTATGTAATTACGAACCTTCTCATTATTCTCATATTTCCATAGGTCACTTTGCAGGTAGGCAGATTGCAATTCCTCGAATTTTGGGATTCCGTTTTTACCTCGTATATTATACACTGGCGACAATGACCCGTCTTTCATTATATATACTACACCGAATCTGTAAATCTCCTCATTCCAATAGCCAACTTTATTATATATGTTTAACGTGTTATAATATTCATGGCTATAACTCTGGTCAGACAAATCAGAGTAATCGTAAGAAGTCTTACCTATGAATCTTTCTGAATCAGATTCTATTAAATATGGTAATAGTCTCAGGCTAATGTCAGATAAGTCCTTGTACATCATATCTGGTTTACACGAATTGCCTAAAAACAGCATATTCTGACACACAGTTTGTGATTTAGCTTTGTCTATTATAGAGTACTGTATATTTATATCACTAACTGGAATGTCTTTTGTTTCCTCACTTCCTGTTATGATGACATTACAACTATTGTTTCTAACCGGAAACTTTCTATCTATTTCATGAGCTGTAACTACTCTATTGGAATCGACGTCTGATGTGCTTCTAGTATAATAAACTTTTATATAATCATAACTGCTATCTATATCAGATACAGTTAGAGATATAGACTTACTAGCTAGCTGGTCCCTAAAACCTCCGTCAATAGAGAATGGGTCCCTATCTCCTCCAATGAAACAAGAAATTATTCCTGACTCTCCAACAAAGTCTGTTTCATTGCCGTCAGCATCCGCATATTTTATATATATTACATAATTACCAACTTTAAGGTTGCCAGAAGGCAATACAGAGTTAAATGTGATGGTTGGAATTGTGTTGACCCTTTTATACAAAGATGTATCTAAATCAAATTGTTCACTATCGTATAGATTGGTATCATTATTACCTATTCTATCTACTACCTCATAGGTGTTATTTTGTAACACAGAGAATCTACTATTAACTAGTCTAGGGATATTCCTGTTGTCATTAAATATTAAATTTACAGAACCGTCATACGACGATTGTGCATCTATCTCAAGCGGATTGTTAAGACTAAAGTTAAATCCATCTGTATCTAAATCCACAATACTTCCTGCTTCTACTAATTCTCCGTTTATAACAGTATCAGACGAAAGTCTGTAATTACGCAACGGATTGTATTCGTATACTATATTTCCGTATGGTCGTATTTGATTCAAATAGTATGACAATGACAAAGCTGGAAATTCTAAATCTATAAGCTCAAACGGACTTGTAAAATTACGTAACGTTTATCCATTGTAAGTTGTTTGCAGATATAGAGTTAATAGCGCCTCCGAAAGAAATTACTGGAATGCCAACATAACAAAGCCTACTGCCATTACGTTCTGTATAGAAGTCTCTGGTCATTAAACCCATAGGATTTGACAGCAACGTAATTCTGCCTTCATGCTTACCTATTTTAAGATTTTGTAATAGGTCATAACCAGGCTGGCCAGCTATTCTAGGATTATATACGACTAAATCATTTCCATTCTTACCATAGTAATAAACTTGATTGTTTAGCAGTGTGTCGCTAAATATAACCCCTTCATCTGTTATAGCTACTATGGGGAGTGCTGATTTATTCTCTATGGACTGTAATCTGTTATATATATCCACCATATCCTGCACTAAATATGTTCTTTCTGAAGTTTCCTCTACAGAGAATGGTTGTAGTTTAAAGTCAACGAACTCGAACAGTGTGTCTGCATCTATAGTATCATTTATTGAATCAGCAATAGTCTGCAAATTCTCCTTAATAGTCGCTTCATTAAAGAATCCCGATTTAGTACTAAACACACTATCTTGGCTATCCTCCTTTACATTCTTAAGTATTAAAGTGGTTGTTTGTAATGTAGCACTATACTTATTATTGTAAGTGGAAGTAATAAGCTCAGGTCCAAATAGAGGTTTAGTAACAGATTCCCCAAATTGAAGTAATACATATTTAAACAAATCGTAGACTACCGAAGTATAATCCCTTGACGGAGCTACACCATTCCAATACATAGCTGACTGCACATAATCATAGGAAGCTCCGTTGTACCACCATAACATCTCTACTCTAGTCATGTCTATAACTCCTGGGGCTAGATTGTCATAGCCATTGTTTGAATCTTTCTTCACATGAGCATCTCCGTTTATCATTCCGGCATTACCTACTACTATACATAAAGGGCGTCTCCCATAATATCCGTCTATAACTTCAACTACCTTAGACCTAGTTTTATTATTCAAATACTGCCAGCCCTTATCAGAATTGTCTCCGACATTCCTATCCTTATCACCTATAGGACATTCCATGTTATATCTACTAGTTTTAGTAAATTTGGGCATATGTCTCCATACAGTTTTAGCTGTCTTTCTGACGTTGAAGGCTACACCTACCCTAGCTATAGGACTCTTATCATTATTCTCATCTAGAAAGTCATATCCAAATATCCTATTAAATTTATCTCCATTGTCTATAAATGACTGATATGGATTCTCAAATGTGTATGTATCTAACACAGTTCCTGATATAAGTCCTGACACTAGCTTTAAATTAACATCGGTTCTTCCTGTAGAATTGTCCATTACAGCTGTAAACTCTGGAGAACTAAAAGAATCCCAATCTATATTAACAGTAGGTGATAATTTACTATTCGCATGTATATATGCATCTAAGGAATTTATGTTTGCCATACTTCCCACGTATACTATATTAGGTATACTCACAGTAGCATCTTTTAAAGTATATGTGGTATTTATACTTTCTAAGTTTAGTGTGAATGGATAGTTGTCAATATCATTTATTGTAGTACTATCTTTTAACTCTATTATAGAAGAATATTTAGTATATTGATGAACTTCAATCTTCTGTTCTCCCCCAGATTCATTAAACAATGCAGAATATGGAGCAGTCTTAGTTTCTGATGTGTTCTGAATGCCATACGAAGTGCTAACTGATAAATCGACATTATTGTAGCTAGATATGGTATCTAAGTCTTGCCCGAAGTCTTGTACTCCAAAGTACAACTTATTATAAAGAGGTGTTGTTAATAACCACCTGTACTTGTTTAATACATTTCCTTTAACGGTTGTTATTACAACTCTAACTAAATATAAGTTACCATAGGCTAGTGTACTACCGAAAGCTAAAGTTTCAGTGAACACTCCGTTATAGCTTCTCTTCCTAGCCAAAGGATATTCTAGAATTACTTTCTCTGGGGAGGGGTTAAGAACATCATAGAACATGAATTTCACTTCTTGAATCTCGTCTCCAGTTCTGGGATATGCTTCCAAACCCCAAGTAATAGTGACATTGTCCTGTTCACAGAAGTACTTCCATGTGTTTATCTCTATTATTCCAGAACCTAGCAGGTCTAAATTAATAGACCCATTTACAGCTAATCCAGCTAATGCTCCAAACGTCATGTAGGGAGTAATGGTAAAGTTTATAATACTACTAGTATCGTTAACTACATAGCCTGCCGATTGTTCAGATATATAAAGGGAAGAGGATTCATTATAAACTGGTATGGAAGATTCTTCATTTATAATAAACGGAAGATAGAACTTATTTGAACTTCTTGTAGATGTAGTATTCAAGTCAAATTCAATACCTTTTATAAAGCTAGAGAAGTCTCCTTTTGAACCTTTAAAATCAGACTCTATACCATAATAGGACAAATATTTGCTTCTCATGGAGTCAGACATATCCGCAGGGTTGTCCTTATAATAACCATCTGGACAATTGTATTTATACGTAGTGTCGAATATAACCAAGGAGCTATCTTTTGGAACAGTTATTCCATCCACCTCTTCTGAGTCTTTATCAAGATTCTTAAGCCCGCTGACAGATACATCTAATGCTGATATAGTGTTAAGCTTAGTAATTATATACAACTCTCCTGATATCTTATTGTTATATGTATTAGCAGCATACCTCTCTCTAAAATTATCTACCAAGTCATCAGTTATTGTAGACTCTGGAATACATTGCATATAATACCCAGTGTTATATTTAACTTCAGGCAATGTAGTTGCATCAAACTCTATAACCTTATTATTCTGGTCTATTCTCTTCAATTGACTAGTAATATCTCTAAGGTTATTATTAGAATCAAACACAGCCACTGTTATACTCAATAGCTTATTCTTAGGGCTTGTTATTTTGCCCTCTGTAGTATTAAGACAGTTACTAACAAAAGTCTTTAGAGTTTCTAAGGTAATATCGGAAGTGATTATTATAGAGAATTTGTCTCCAGAACGAATGATTGTATTACCTGTATCTCCGAACAGTTTGAACTTATATATGTACTGACCCTGATTCAATTTAAATTTAGAGCTATCTATTATTGGGTCTTTAGCTTTGTTTATTTCACTACTACTAATATTACGCTCTGGAGACGGGAATGAGCCAATCTGACCCTTATTAGTAAGAGGATTATATGACGCAACATATATTATTCCTCCATATTCTTTAATTCCAACTGGAACATAGCCTGAAGGTAAATAGGCAGTTTCAACTCTACCATTACCCATATCATTCTGAAGCACAAATTCATTACCATTATAAGTAATCATAGTAGCATTCAGAGCACTTGTAAGTACATTGTTAGGAGTGGTTAATGGATTTAGGTCCATTATCATTCCATCTCCAAAGGTATTTGTTGCTTCTTGTTTCATTGTTATAAATATTCATAATTGTCGTTACTTACTAAGATGTCTTCAAACTTAGCATTTCTATCTCTTGTGAACGCTATCTCTGGATACTCACACTTAAGTACTTCTTTCTTATAGGAGAATCCTAAATCTACAAGTCCTTTGAATTTTATAATACAAGGACTGCCAGAGAATGATAGTTTACATTCGTCTAGAATCTTAAATACCTTCTTATTATTAAAGGTATAATATTTCCTCTTCCTGCCTTTCTTATTAAAAGATTCTAGTAATTCTTCGTATTCTTCATTGGTTAAGGCTACGTAGTAGTACCCGTCCCATTGAATCTTCTTTCTAGTATACATCACTCTCAACTTGTTCTGCATCTTTCTCCTGTAATATCTAAAATGCTTAATAGGATTCTTAGTCAACTCCCCTATATATAACCAATACTTATATTTATGGCTATTAAGGATTGTATCTCCTCCTCTTTGATTTAAGAAGTATATTTGTCTCCAGCCATATCTAACAATAATTTCTATGTCATGCTTACTAAGATATGGAAATTCCTTCATTATTTCATCTGTATAATCAGTAAACTTCTTAGTAGTATTGCATTCCATTGTTGGTATTCTCTGTGATTACGTTCTTATTAACAGGGTCTAGATAGGCCATCTTCTCCCTTTGTATCTCTTGATTCTTGTAAGTTAATACCATTCTATATCCGCAGAAATCAGAAGCTAGAAAGTCTACATCTTTCCACTTACCAAATCGTCTAGCTTCGGCAAATTCATTACCAGAAACTCTCTTCATGTATAACCAGGCATTCCTTCCCAAAGTTGGAAGCTCAAATCTATTGTTTCTATGTATAATATCATCAATTACTAACTTAACTGCATACTTAAACACTTGCTTAGCAATTACTTCTTTATGTCTATTACCTATTAATTCCTCACATGTCTTACTGTCCAAGTCAAGTCTGCTGGTATCAAAACCAGCAAACATGTCATGGATGTTAAAGGCATATCCTAAAGCATAATTCATATTATTTTAAGGGCTTATATGACTTATTAAATATCTTTCTATTCCAACTAGTTTTAGCATCTAAGATTTCATTCATGTCATTTTGACTTAAATGAATTGAAACTCTGGCTGCGTCACATAGTTTCAACCACCTCTGTTCCAATAATTGTGCTTCCTGTAACATATTCTGGTTGTGATTCTTCCAACCTTCTTTAAATCTCTTAGTGCAAGCACAGTAACATGCAATGGCGTCTTTCTCTTTATAATTGATTTCGGGTAACCCGTCCTCATCTACCAGAATGCCCTTATAGAGAATGTTTACCTGTCCATAGTTCTTTTCAAAATATAAAGTATCACCCACTCTTTCAAATTTGGCATACTTGCCACTTATATAGAGAGGGTCACTATAAAGCTTTCTTGATTCTATATAGTTTTCAGTAAACTGTGAAGAGTAATCTCCGTTTACCGTGTCATTCGTAACATAATTCCACTCTTCAAAGCCATAAGTGACTGCTTCAATTATGTCACAGTTGCAAGGTAAATCCACTGTATTGTCAGGGCATTGAATATCAGTAACATACCTGTATAATCTAGTTCTCCTGTTACCTATCTTATGCCAGGCAATCAGTCCAATTTCTTCGAACTCTTCAGGAGATAATTCTGTTCCATAGAGCAGATTCATTTGATAATAAGCTGAATTAAAATTCTCCATTATTTAGGTACTTGGTCATTAGGTAAAACAGGAGCTGCGAGCTGCCTATAATAACGAATCTTCTTTTCAGTTAGTCTCTTCTTAATTTCAGCATCAATGAATGTCATATTATTAATATCAACAGGGGCACAGCATCCGAACCAATCTAATTGTCTAGGGTCTTTTAATATTGCCACTACTGTTACTTTCTTTAATAATGGAGCATTAAATACAAAGCAATCGTACATATTGTTCTCGTTAGGAGTTATATCAATCCACACGTATGGTTTATTCTTTCCTCTTACTCTATATTTATGATACTTCATTACGATAGGATTAGTATAATATATAAATGGATTACTCATATCAGTAGCTCCTATATATTCTATACTGTCTTCTCCGAACTCTGTAAGAAGTTGAGGAATTTCAAAATGAGCAGTTAATGTGTCACAGGGACTAGCATTACATCTACACCTTTCAATATTCTTATATTCGATTCCTCTTTCCTTTGTCCGATGGCACCGCTATTCTCTCCTACCTTTTCCTTCCCCGGACGGTTCCCATGCTTGTGCCGCAGAGATTGTCAAATGTAGAAAGGAGACCAACTATGGACCCCAACATCAGTTACTATGGGATCGTCATCCTGCTCAGAAAACTCCGGGAATGCGGCATTTTCACCGAAAAAGAACTAAGAAAAATCGCCGCACGGATCGCTGCGGACAACGGTGTTGAAGTCGTGTTTTTTCTCTGATTTTCTTCATCTTTCAGTAGCTATTTGGATGCAGTTGTGGTAGTGTTTGTGTTACAAAAAAGGAGGTGAGCGGATGTGGATGAAAAGCGGCTGGTAGACGGAACAACAGCACTGGCAGAAAAGCAGCCCCGCGTTATAAAAATCGAGCCTGCGGAGCGGCCTCAAAATGTGCGGCTGCGGGTTGCTGCCTACACTCGTGTCAGCTCAGACTCCGAAGATCAACTCAATTCCTTTGCTGCCCAGAACCGCTACTACACGGAGCTGATCTCTGGTAAGGCCGAATGGCGCATGGTTGACATCTATGCGGACGAGGGAATCACCGGAACTTCGGTGGCTAAGCGAGATGACTTCCAGCGGATGATGACAGACTGCCGTCGGGGCCTGATTGACCAGATCCTTGTCAAGTCTATCTCACGCTTTGCCCGCAACACCAAGGACTGCCTTCAGAGCATCCGTGAACTGAAAGAGTTGGGTGTCAATGTCCGATTCGAGCGTGAAGGTATCGATACTGTCAATGTGAGCAGTGAGCTCATCACCGCCATCTACGCTGCCTTCGCCCAAAAAGAGAGCGAGTCCATTTCGGGTAATATGCGATGGAGCTATCAGCGCAGGATGGAAAGCGGAACATTTCTTCCGCCCTCCACACCTTATGGCTATAGAACCGTAAACAAAAAAATCGAAATCGACCCTGAACGGGCTGTGATTATCTGCAAAATATTCCAGTGGTATCTTGATGGCATCAGTAAAGAGCAGATCGCCCACAAGTTAAATGAAGCTGGTGTACTTAGTAATCAGAATAAAGCATGGCGAGCTGGTGGAATCCACTATATCCTCACAAATGAACGGTATATTGGTGATTCTTTATGGCAGAAGACCTATACAACTGAAGCAATTCCTACGGTTCGGCACAGAAATACAGGAGCGCGTGAGCAGTATTATGTAGAAGGAACTCATCCTCCTATTATTTCGAAAGAAGTCTTCGCAAAAGTTCAAACACTAATCCAAATGCGAAAGGAGAACTATGGAAAGCTTCCATCGGAGACGATTCATCCTCTCTCAAGAAAGGTTATCTGTGGGTGTTGTGAGACAGTGTTGCGAAGGAAGCCACAAAGAGGTAAATACTATTGGTGTTGCATGAGACACGATACGAATCGTGAAGAGTGCCCATTAATGCCAATTTCCGAAACAAACCTATATGAATCCTTCTGCCGCCTATACTACAAGCTGAAACATCAGAGCATCCCCATTCTGGAACAGATGCTTACAAACCTCCAGATGATCCGCAATCGCAGGATGCTCTGGAGTCCTGACATCGTTGCCCTGAATAAAAGAATATCAGATCTATCCAGTCAGAATCAGACATTGGCCTTCCTCAAGCAGCAGTGCCTTGTTGATCCTGACATTTTTATAGCCAAAACCAATGAGCTGACCAAGCAGCTCCGGCAGGCCAAGCTGGAAAAAGAAAAGCTGATGGATGCCGAGAGCGACATGACCGCCCTGCAAACGCGAAACTTAACAGGCATTCTGGAAGGCGGGCCGGAATTCCTCGACAGCTTTGACGCAGAACTGTTTGGTGAACTCGTTGAGAAAATTATCATAGAGAGCAACGACTCCGTCCGCTTCTGCCTGAAAAATGGGCTGGAGCTGCGGGAGTCCATAGAGAGGACGGTGCGGTGATGGGAAACCGGAAGCAGCCCTTTGGCTACAAGATGGCTCTGGGTGAGATCGTCATACAGGAAGCAGAGGCGAGGCTTGTACAGGGGATCTTCCGCCGATATATCGCGGGAGAATCATTGAATGAGTTGACCGAGGCGCTTCGCCAGCAAGATATCCCATACGATGAGGGACGGCTCTGGAACAAAAATATGGTCGCCCGTATTCTGGCGGACATACGCTATACCGGAGAAAAAGGATATCCCAAGCTCATAGATGAGGAGCAGCTCATCGCGGCAAATGAAAAGCGCTCAAACAAGCCCCAGCTTCCGAAAAAGACGGAAGCCCAAAAGGTGCTGCGTAGGCTCTGCGGTACACCACCATCTGAGCGGGTGGAACAAAGTGTCACCTACCTGCTCAATGGTCTCGCAAATTACCCGGACCGCATACAGCATCGGCGCAGTCCTACGCCAGTCACATATTCCAAAACACAGGAGGCGCTGGATAATGCTCTGGAGCAGCAGCCAATCGACGAGGACACCTCCAAGACTCTGATCCTCCAACTTGCGGCAGAGCAATATGCTGCTCTGGGGGATGAAGAATATGAAACGGTTCGTCTCCGGCGGCTCTTCTCCGCTTTCGAATGTGTGGCGGAACTGAACGCAGATCTTCTGAAAAGCACCGTATCCGAGGTACTGGTGACCCGCCAAAATGTCAAACTTCGATTAAAAAATGGGCAAGTCATAGAAAGGAGCGACCTGCAATGAAAGATGGTGCCCCGAGAGTGATCAAGATCCCTGCCAAGCCGGAAGCCACCCGCCAGGCAGAAGCCCGCAGACAACTCCGGGTGGCAGCTTACTGTCGAGTCTCCACCAAAGAGGAGGATCAGGCAAACAGCTATGAGGTGCAGAAAGAGTACTATACCGATAAGATCATGTCCAACACCGCCTGGACGATGGCCGGCATCTTTGCAGACAAGGGCATCACCGGAACCTCGGCCAAGAAGCGTGAGGACTTCATGCGGATGATCCGGCGCTGCCGCCAAAAGAAAATCGATGTGATCTTGACTAAGTCAGTCTCCCGCTTCTCCCGCAATACGGTGGACTGCCTCTACTATATCCGGGCGCTCAAACAACTTGGCATCGCAGTCATCTTCGAGAAGGAAAACATCAATTCTCTGGAGGAGGACAGTGAACTGCGGATCACCCTCTCCGGTGCCTTCGCCCAGTCTGAAAGTGAATCTATCTCCGCGAATGTCACATGGGGTAAGCGCCGCGCCATGGAAGCCGGAAAGGTCAGCATCCAATATAAAAAGCTGTACGGCTACCGCAAAGGTGAGGATGGTCAGCCGGAGATCATTCCGGAACAGGCCGAAATCGTCCGATGGCTCTATGAGCGCTATCTCACCGGAGCCAGCCTGCGGATGATCAAAGATGAACTGGAACAGCAAGGCGTCAAGTGCTTCGAGGATTCTCCAGAGTGGACCATTTCCCGCATCCGCAGCATCCTGCAGAATGAAAAATACTGCGGCGATGTGCTGATGCAGAAGACCTTTCAGCAGGATGTCATCAACCGCAAGGTCATCAAAAACACAGGGCAGCTCCCCATGTACCTCATAGAGAACCACCACGAGGGCATCGTCAGCCGTGAGAAGTACAACGCGGTGCAGGCGGAGATGGCGCGGCGCAAGGCGGCAAAAAGCCCCTCTAAGAGAGCCTCCACCGGTCTTGCCGCCTACACCAGCCGCTACGCCCTCTCGGACCGTCTGGTGTGCGGCGAGTGCGGAACGCTGTACCGCCGCTGCACATGGACGCGCCCCGATGGAAAGCGCGTCGTATGGCGCTGTGTGAGCCGCCTGGATTACGGCAAGAAATACTGCCACAGCTCGCCCACGCTGGACGAGGCGCCGCTCCAGCAGGCGATCATAGCCGCCCTCAACACCGTCCTGCCGGACTTGGATGGCCGCATCCGCCAAATCACGGAGGCGTTGGAGGCAGAGGTCATCCCGTTCCCCGGCAGCGGCATGAGCCTTGGCGACATCGACCGCAGACTGGCGGAGCTGGAGGCACAGTTCCAAAGGCTGCTGGAAAAGGCGGCGGATGATCCCATCGCCTATGGGGATCAGTTCAAGGAGATATTGGACGAGCAGACCGCGCTCAAGGAGCTGCGGGCAACCATCCTTGCGGAGAGCAAAGAACACGCCGAAGCGGATCGGCGTATCAGGGATGTTGCGGGGATGCTGGAAAACGCCGTGCCACACATCACGGAATGGGACGAAACTGCCATCCGGCAGTTGGTGGCGCAGGTGAAGGTGCTGTCCAAGAGCGAGATCAGCGTGACGCTCAAGAGCGGCATTGAGATCCGCCAGGGCATATCAGACTAAAAAAGGAGATGGGAAAATGGTATTTGTGACCGGCGATTGCCACGGAAATT
>OHDC01000859.1_pt1 | contig 14122 bp, 10 predicted proteins | sample 1566851 | NCBI WGS metagenome assembly OHDC01 (sample SAMEA3879590, study PRJEB24766) | human gut metagenome | biome: human-associated habitat; feature: feces | place: USA | collected 1985/1987 | reverse complement strand
GCATTTGTGGATTCCGATTGTGTCAACGCTTATAAGCCTGAGAGGCTATTGCTACTATCTGTTCTCCTACGAGCTTATTAGCCTTAAATTCACGGCAATCATCTACACCGCACTTTATGTTTATATAACATTCCTGCTCGTAAAAACAATTTTCAGAGCAAAATCATCTGATAATGTTTTTGCAAAAACAATTTAAAATTAAACATATTTTAAATAACAAACAACCGCCAAAATCCATTATATCGGGTTTTGGCAGTTGTTATTTTTATTTATTCAATGATTTTTAATTTTTGCAAATACAACAGCAACAAGAAATGTGACAAATTCTGTAATTGGGAACGCAAGCCATATGCCTGTCATTTGAACAGCGCTGTTTAAAAGCCAAATTACGGGGACTAACAGCACGCCCTGTCGCAACAGTTGAACTACAACGCCGGGCATAATACTGTCTGTTGCCTGTTCATAGGTTGCAATCATTGCGGAAAAGCCGCTGAACACAAATCCGAGTGACATAATTCTCATAGCTGGCACTCCAAAAGCACACATTTCTTCCGACGCCGAAAACAAAAACAATATCTCTTTCGGGAAAATCAGCACCAAGAGCATACCGACAATCATCATAACAGTCGCGATAATTGTTCCGCTCTTATTTGCTTGTTTAAGGCGACCGTACTCTTTTGCTCTGTAATTAAACCGCATTATAGGCAAACAGCCCTGAATCAGTCCGTTCACCGTCATAAAAATCAACTGCTGAACCTTGAAATATGCTCCGAAAAATGCAACCGCCGTGTCCGAATATCGCACCAAAAACATATTTGCAAAATTCACGGTGAATGCTCCCAACGCATTCATAACAAACGAGGGCAATCCGTAGGAAAATATCAGCTTTATCATCTGCGGTTCAAGGCAGTTTTTAAACACCGGCTTAACCTTTTGTTTTGTAAGAAACAGCTGTATCAACGCAATGATTGTTGAAACAACATAGCCTAAAACCGTGGCAACTGCAGCTCCGACCACACCCATTTTCGGAAACGGACCTATGCCGAAAATGAGCAAAGGGTCAAACACAAAATTGAATACAACACCTGCAATTTGAAACCACATCGGAGCAATCATATTGCCTGTTGCCTGAAGTATTTTTTGAATTACAATATGCACCATATTTGGTATCTGCATAAAAACGCAAACGCTCATATACGCAATTCCGTATTCAAAAATCTCTTTGTTTTGCGTAAAAGCCGAATAATAGGGATTTATTATGAAAAGCGAAAGGAAATTTATCAGCACTCCGACAACTACCGAAATTACCACTCCGAGAGCCGCTGCAGAATTTGCCTTTTGCTGATTTTTCTGTCCCAAATAACCTGCAATCAAAACATTAACACCCACACCTATCCACACGGACAACGCATTCATAAGCGTTGTAATCGGGAATGCAAGCGATACTGCCGCAAGTGCCTGTTCATTTATTCCCGCAACAAACATACTGTCAACAAGGTTGTATGAATACTGAAAAAACATTGAAATCAGCGGCGGTGCCGACATTTGAATTATAAGTTTGTTGACAGGTTCATAAGCCATTTTGTTTTCCGTTTTAACGCCCATATTAACACCCCTTGCGTAAAATAAAAATCGCCATACACCCATAATGAGTGTATGGCGAAAATAAGAATCACATCTTAGAAAAATCCATACCAATTTATATTTATCATATCAATGAGTTAAGTATATCATACCTGTAAAAAATATTCAAGATTATCACCAAAAATTTACTTCTTGCTTTCAAGCCACATATCAAGGGCTTTTTCATAGACATCAATGCTTGTGATTCCGAGATTCATAATGAATGTGTGATACTCCTTTGCGTCAAAGCTTGAGCCAAGCTCGCTTTCGGCTGTTTCACGCATATCAATCATCTTGAGGTAGCCTACGGTATAGGGGAGGAAATAACCCGGATTTGAACGGGCAAGGTCATACGCCTCTTTTGTTGCGGCTGTAACGCTCTCATCGTCAGCCGAACCGAGTGCCGTTGACATATACTCCTTGACTTTTTCATAATCCCAGCCGTTGTAGTTCACACCGACATCGACCATGGAGTAGAGAATATAGCCGAGAATATCATTTGCGTAGATAAGCTTCTTAATGCCCTCGCTTGTATCAAGGTAATCAAGCGTACATTTTGAAGCATACTGCGCCCAACCCTCAGTTGCGCCGATAAAGCTTAAAATCTTGCGGACATTCGGGATATCCTTGTTTGCATTTGATGCGGTAAACTGATAAAGATGACCGGGATAGCCTTCATGGGCAAGAGTTGTGTACATCTGAGTCATACCCTTATTTGCAAAGTCGGGGTTGATTTTGATGATATTAACGCTTGTATCGTCAATTCGTCCCGGAACATAGTACGCTCCCACATTGTCGCTCTTTGCGGAATCGCTCATATAATCTGCCGTGTAAGATGTTGTAACGGGAGTCGGAAAGTCCTCCTCGATATTCTCAATCAAAAATTCAAGCACCTCATCGGCGTCCTTAAAGTCGGGTTTGTAGTCCTGAAATTTGCTCAAGTCATCCTGTGAAACATTGCTCATGCTCATTCCAACCTTTGTAAAGCTGTTTGTAAGGTATGACTTAAGCTCCTCGGGAGTCATGCTGCTGCTTGTTTTGTCCCTGACAATTGCCTCATAATACTTTTTGCCGATTTTGCCGTAACCGCAAAGACCTTCTTCGTTTTTGCCTGATTTTTTGAGACTTTCAAGTGCTGAATTTGCTGATTTCAAAGCAGGAATGTAGTATTCTTCAAAATACTTTTTGTTGGTTTCGACAACAGTCTTTTTCTCGGAATCGCTAAGACCGAGTGACTTTATTCTCGACTCAAACTCGTCAACAAGCACGGACTTGTCATTCTTAATATGCTTTTCGCACTCGTCAATTGACTGCTGTGCAATATCTTCAGCCATAAAGTAACCGTCCTCAGCCTGTTTCCTTGTGAACTCAATGCACTCGTCCATATAGCGTTTTGTGTCCTTCAAAACAGCAAGGTAAAGGTCGGTATCATCCTTTTCATAGAAAGTAAACTCGGACAGGGTGGTAAAGAGGTTTGCAACAACTCCCGACTGCGGTGCAAATATACTCTGCAATTCTGTTGTACCCTCATATGAAAGCTGAATTTCAAAGTAGCTTTCAAGGGTGTCATATGTCTGCTTTTGAGAAGAAGTAAGTCCCGAACGGTCAAACTCCTCCAAATCCGTTTTTGCCTTTTTCAGTTCATCAAAGGATTCTTTTGTATCTTCATCGGACACATGACCGAGGGTATAGTCCTCCTCGTCATATTTCAGACCGTAGTCCGATGGATTTGAAATGTCAAAATGTGCGGTAAGAGCGTCATCCTCAAGTTCTTCCGAAAACAAATCGTCACAATATTTATCAAACTGAATTTGTGCATCCGTTTTGGTTGGTTCTGTGTCAGAGTCAAAGTTACAGGCACAGACAGAAAACGCCATAACGGCACATAACATAACAGCAAGCGCACCCTTGAGTGACTTTTTATTTATAATTTTCTTCATTTTGTCCTCCGTAAAGATTGTTGTTTACCAAAGTATAACATATTATCGTGCTGTTATCAATAATTATTTTTCATTTTACCCTTTTCCGCAGTAACCGTAGCAACGCTCAACAGGCATTGCCGTTCTTTTTCAACAATTGTTGAAAACTATGTGGAAAATGTGTATAATAATCAGCCCTGTTCAATTGTATTTTTGTAAATTGTAACCATTTGTAATTATTTGTAATTTTCTCTGTAGGGGCGTTCATTGGACGCCCGCCTTGATGAAATATTATGTCCATACACATATGTTTTGATATAACATAAATTGTGTATTCAAATTTGCACGAATTGGGAACGGCGGCTCGCCGTAATTTTCAATTTATAAATGCTTTATCGCTTCGCTTAAATCCGTACACAAAAAATCAATCATCGGTTTAATTTCGTCTGTCGGCTCTGACAAATCGGGTACCATAACTGTGGTCATACCTGCGGCATGTGCAGATTTTATGCCGTTAATGCTGTCCTCAAACGCAACGCAGTCCACCGGCTCAAGTCCGAGCTTCTTTGCGGCAATCAAAAAAACCTCGGGATCGGGCTTCCCATTTTTAACATCATCGCCGCACACGAATGCGTCAAATTTATCATAGAGATTGATTTTCTTCATAATCTTCAAAGCTGTTTGTGACGAGGTTGAAGTTGCAAGCGAAATTTTACAACCGACTGATTTTAAATAATCAAAAATTTCGTACAAGCCTTTTTTTACAGGCACACCGTTCTTTTCGATACGCTTAAAATAGCGGATTCTCGACTCCGCCTTGTAAGCAGGATAGTCAAAATCATCGCCGTAAACCGACTTGTAATATTCGTAGGAATCCTCACTGCGAAGTCCGATTGTCTTTTTGAAAATGTCGAGATTAAACTCTTTGCCGTCCTCATCAAGCATTTCCTGCCAGATTGAATAAACAAGCCTTTCGCTGTCAATCATAAGCCCGTCCATATCAAAAACTGCGCCCTTAAACATAAAACCGCCCCTTTTTTCGCTTTTAAGTCTGTATATAATAGCATATTTTACAAAAAAAGACAAATCGGTTGTAATTACGACAAAGTTATGATACAATCGTTTGAATGGTCTGTGAAAAATATAAATTTGAGGGTAAGGAAATTTTTTATGGCAACATCAATTTATGCAAAACCTATCAAAGCAAAAACGATTCTGAAGTTCACTCTGCCAACCGTTCTTATGATGGTTTTTATGTCACTTTACACGGTTATTGACGGAATCGTTGTTGCGAACTGTGTCGGAAGTGACGCATTGTCCGCAATCAATATTGTATATCCGTTCACGCTCGTATTTATGGCTGTGGGCTTAATGTTTTCAACAGGCTCAAATGCTATAATCGCAAAGAAAATGGGAGAAGGCAAACAGGAGGAAGCAAACCGACTTATGTCCGGTGTTGCAATCACGGCAACGGTCATTTCTGTTATCATTGCTGTGCTGTTCACAATTTTTGCCGAACCTATGTACATGATGTTCGGCTCAAACGAAAAAATTCTCCCCTACTGCATTGACTACGGCAGCGTTATGATTCCGTACGGCTTTGTAATGTGCTGGCAAATGCTCAACCAATCGTACCTTGTAACAGCGGACAAGCCACATATCATGCTTGTTTTCTCGATACTGTCGGGTTGCACAAACATTGTGCTTGACATTCTTTTTATGGCTGTGTGGGATTTTGGAATAATCGGTGCAGGACTCGGCACCATTATCGGAATGGCTGTGGGTGCAATTCCGCTTTTGCTCTTTTTCAACAAAAAGCAGACTCTGCACTTTGGCAAGCCTGAATTCAAGGTCAGTGAAATCCTCTTTGCAATGGCAAACGGCTCGTCGGAGGCTGTGACAAATCTTTCAACAGCCGTGACAACAGCGCTGTTCAACATTCAGATGATGCACTTTGCAGGCGCAAAAGGCGTTGCGGCTATAAGTGCTATTTTGTACATTCACTTTATTTTCACTGCGGTTTCGTTTGGATTCACTTCGGGAGTTTCACCCGTCATCAGCTTTAACTACGGCGCACAAAACCACGAAAAACTGCAAAAGCTGTTCAAATTATGCATAAAAATCACGCTGATAATTTCAGTTGCAATGATTACGGCATCTGAATTTTTTGCAGAACCGCTTGTCGGAATTTTCTCGGCAGGCGACGAAAAAATTCATCAGATTGCACTCAGCGGATTCAGAATTTTTGCAATAAATTATCTGTTGTGCGGAATGAATATTTTCGCATCGGGACTTTTCACCGCACTCAACAACGGCAAGATTTCAGCCGTAATTTCAGTTGCAAGAACGCTTGTTTTCGAGTGTGCCGCAATGCTGATTTTGCCGATGTTTATAGGCATAAACGGTGTGTGGTCGGCATTGCCCGTTGCAGAATTGTGTGCCGTTGCAATTTCCGTAACATTTATAATTGCCAATGCAAAAAAATACCATCTGGTAAAAGTTTAATATATAGCGATACGTAGCGGCGATCAGTGATCGCCATTTGATTTGGCTGCAAAGCCAAATCAACCATACACCAATATTTTGAAATACGTTCGAACCGATTTTGCAATCGTTTCGATTGGCGTTCACTGAACGCCGCTACATATTTGGATTCACACAAACAAAAAGTCCGAACATTTTGCGTGTTCGGACTTTTTTCATAGATTAAATTTTCAACGATTAAATTTTAATCGAAATCAGATTGCACGAACTCTGATTACGCCGTCAACTGCTGCGATTTTTGCAAGGTCATCTGCACCGGCGCCTGCAACATCAATAATTGTGTAGGCATAGTCGCCACGGCTCTTTGAAAGCATATTTTCAACATTGCCGCTGATCTGTGTGAGAACCTTCTTGAGAAGCTCGGGAACATTCTTGTGAGCAACGCAGAAACGGGTATCGTCAGCATTTGTTCTTGCAAGTGAAATTGCAGGATAGTTTACGGAGTTGATGATGTTACCGTTCTCGAGGTACTCCTTAACCTGATCACAAGCCATAACAGCACAATTTTCTTCACTTTCGGGAGTTGATGCACCGAGGTGTGGGAGGCAGATAATATTTACTTCACCGAGGATATCGTCTGTTCCGAAGTCTGTAACATACTTGGCAACCTTGCCGCTCTTAACAGCCTCAAGAACTGCTGTTGAATTAACAAGACCGTCACGGCTGAAGTTGAGAATACGAACACCGTCTTTCATCTTGGCAATCATATCGGCATCAACCATATCTCTTGTGTCGTCAGTAAGCGGAACATGGATTGTGAGGTAGTCGCAATTTACCATAACATCTTCTGCGCTCTTCATGAGCTTAACTGTAGGAGCAAGCTTGAGAGCGTTGCCAACGGACATAAACGGGTCAAAGCCGATTACATTCATACCGAGAGCAACAGCGGCATTTGCAACAAGAATACCGATTGCTCACCGAGAGTCTTACCCTTGATTTCGGGACCTACGAACTGACTCTTGCCCTTTTCAACCATCTTACCGACAGCTGCACCGTTACCCTTGAGAGTCTTTGCCCATTCATAACCCTCAATAACCTTACGATTTGAAATAAGAAGTCCTGCGATAACAAGCTCCTTAACAGCGTTTGCGTTAGCACCCGGTGTATTGAAAACAACAATGCCCTGCTCACTGCACTTATCCTTCGGAATGTTGTTTGTGCCTGCGCCTGCTCTTGCAATTGCAAGAAGGTTATCGGCAAATTCCATATCGTGCATTGCGGCACTTCTTACAAGAACTGCGTCAGGGTTCTGAACATCGTCACCGTATTTATAGTTATCACCGAGACGGCTTGTGCCGATAGCGGCGATTTTGTTTAATGTAAGAATGTTATACATCAAAATCAATCCTTTTTAATTTTTTATTTTAAGAATTTACAATAACAGGCGAACAGCGTTCGCCCGTTATATCATAATATTCAATAATTACTTGTTTTCAGCCTCGAACTTCTTCATAAACTCAACGAGTTTTTCAACGCCCTCATAAGGCATAGCGTTGTAAATTGAAGCTCTCATACCGCCGACTGTGCGATGGCCCTTGATATTAACAAGACCGTTTTCAGTAGCCTCTTTAACGAATTTAGCGTCAAGGTCAGCGTCACCTGTAACGAACGGAACATTCATAAGCGAACGATCCTCGGGAACAACAGTACCCTTGAAAAGCTCCGAAGAATCGAGGAAACCGTAGAGAAGGTCAGCCTTCTTCTTGTTGATTTCATACATCTTATCAAGACCGCCAACCTCGTTCTTAATCCATTCAAGAACAAGCTTTGCAATGTAGATTGTGTAGCAAGGCGGTGTGTTGAACATTGAACCGTTGTCAGCGTGAGTTTTCCAGTTAAGCATTGTAGGAGTGATATCCATAGCGTTGCCGATAAGATCCTCACGAACGATAACAACCGTAAGACCTGCCGGAGCCATGTTCTTCTGCGCACCTGCATAGAGAACGCCGAATTTTGAAACATCAATCGGTCTTGAAAGAATACAGGAAGAAATATCTGCAACGAGCGGAACATCACCTGTGTCGGGAAGCTCGTGATAAACAGTACCGTAAATTGTGTTGTTCATGCAAATGTAGAAATAGTCAGCGTCCTTTGTGAATGTTGAAGGATCAAGCTTTGGAATGTATGTGAAGGTCTTGTCAGCCGATGAAGCAACAACATTAGCCTGACCGTAACGGGCAGCCTCTGCATGAGCCTTTTTAGCCCACTGACCTGTAATAACATAATCAGCCTTACCGCTCTTTGTCATAAGGTTCATAGGGATAGCCGCAAACTGTGTTGACGCACCACCCTGAAGGAAAAGAACCTTGTAGTTGTCAGGAATGTTCATAACCTCTCTCAAAAGAGCCTCGGCACCCTCGATGATTGTACCGTAAATTTTTGAGCGGTGTGACATTTCCATAACGCTCTGACCACTGCCTTCGTAGTCAAGCATTTCTGCCGCTGCTTTTTTAAGCACAGACTCAGGCAGCATTGAAGGACCTGCCGAAAAATTATATACTCTTGCCATTTCTGATATCTCCCTTTTTAAAGAAAATTTAAAAATATAGTTGTAAAAATAAATACATTTAAATTATACGCTTTTAGCACGCTAAAGTCAATAAATTCATAGCACTAAAGCATAAAAATCGAAAAATTTCGTGATTCTGTTGTGCAAATTAATCAGCCAAGCTTAATTTTGCCGATGCAACCAACGATTTCATCCCTCATACGCTCAGCCTCTTTACGAGCGGCAACGGCAAAGTCATCTTCTGTAAGTCCCTGCTTTTTCCATGCACACATAATGCCGCGGCTTGAGTTGATGATTGCACCAAGACCGTTTTCGTCAAATGCGTTTTTAACATCATCGGCACCGCCGCCCTGAGCACCGTAACCGGGAACAAGGAAGAATGTGTGCGGAAGTTTTGCTCTCATTTCACCGAGCTGTTCGGGATATGTTGCACCCACAACTGCACCTACTGCCGAATAGCCATGCTTACCCATAAGGTCTTCGCCCCAGCCTTCGCACATCTTGCCCATATGCTCATAAACGCTCTCATTTGTTTCAAGCTTCATATCCTGAAGTTCGCCCGAGCTTGGGTTTGAAGTTTTTACAAGAACAAAAATGCCCTTGTCGTCCGAATCGCAAATTTTTGCAAGCGGCTTGATACCGTCTGTTCCGAGGTAACCGTTTACCGTGAGTGCGTCTGCACCGAATGCGTCAATACTTTCGCCTGCAACATCTGTATGACCGAGGTGTGCCGTAGCATATGCCTCCATAGTTGTGCCGATATCGTTACGCTTGCCGTCTGTGATAACGAACATACCCTTTGACTTTGCATAAGCGATTGTGTCACAAAGAGCCTTAACGCCCTGCCAGCCGTACATTTCATAATATGCAGCCTGTGGCTTTACGGCAGGAACAATATCATAAAGTGCGTCAATAAGCGCCTTGTTGAATTCAAAAAGTGCAGCAGCCGCACCCTCAAGCGTCTTGCCGTACTTTTCAAAGCATTTTGTTTTGATTGATTCAGGAACATAGTCAAGCTTTGGATCAAGACCTGCAACCGTAGGATTCTGCATTTTTACAATATTTTCGATAAGTCTGTCAAATGCCATAGTGATTCTCCTCATTTTTTGTAATGTAAAAACAATTTGTTCGTTCATATTTTGATTTAAACAATGTCATTGCTTAACCGTAGCGGCGGTCAATGACCGCCAATCGTTTTGGTTGTGAAACCAAAACGAATAAACAACAAATGTATTGTTATATCGTGGTTAATTACTTTAATTCAAATCGTTTGTATGGTCGAACCGATTTTGCAATCGGTTCGATTGGCGTTCAATGAACGCCGCTACAAATTTAATTAGCTGTTGATAATATCATAAAGTTCATTTGAGAACTTGTAATAATCCTGTCTGTCCTCTTTTACGAACTGAATTGCAGGACGGGGATGTGTGTTGTACTGACCTGTGAGAAGGTACGGAATATCGTAACCCCACTTAACGCCCTCAGCCTTAAACTTGTGGGTGTACTCCTCAATGATTTTGAGAATAGGAGCAACCTGATACTTCGGGTTCTTGAGGAAACCGAGAAGAAGTTCAAGCGCACAGTTGCCTGCGCCTCTGCCCATGCCGTCAACGGTTGCGTCAAGGTAGCTGACGCCCTGAGTCATAGCCTCAATTGTGTTGGCAAAAGCAAGCTGCTGGTTGTTGTGAGCGTGAATACCGACCGACTTGCCATACTTGTCAGCAATTGAGCAGTAAAGGTCTGCAAGTCGTCTTGACTCCTCGGGATAGAGTGCGCCGTAGCTGTCAACAATGTAGAAAGCGTTTACGGGAGTTTTGCCGAGAGTTTCAAGAGCCGCTGTAATATCCTCGGTTCTTGCCTTTGAAACAGCCATAATATTGATTGTTGTTTCGTAGCCCTTCTTTGCAGCGTCCTCAATCATTTCAACAGCCGCAGGAATTGCGTTGATGTATGTTGCAATTCTGATGAGGTCAATCGGGCTGTCCTTCTTTGCGATAATATCCTTCTTAAAATCTGTTCTGCCGACATCAGCCATAACAGCGATTTTAAGAGGAGTCTTGTTGTCGCCTACAATTTTTCTGATATCTGCATCGTTACAGAATTTCCACTTACCGAAATCTTCTTCGTTAAAGATTTCCTTTGATGCCTTGTAGCCGAATTCCATATAATCAACACCGGCTTTAACATTTGCATTGTAAAGAGCCTTGATAAATTTGTCGTCAAATCTGAAATCGTTACAAAGACCGCCGTCACGGATTGTTGCATCTACTACTCTGATGTCCTGTCTTACCGACAGGAGGTCGCCTTTCTGTGCCATAATTTTACTCCTTTATGTTAAATAAATTTTCTGTTTATTTACCGACAGTCATTGACTGCCATTTTAACCGATTGGCGAACACGGTTCGCCGCTACAGTATATCATTATCTTTGTTTCATTTATATAATTTGTTTTAACAACAATTTCGCACTATTACTTGCGGGCGGATAATATGTGCAGTGTAGTAACATAGTATACAACAGTGCAAAGACATAGTATACAGTTTTATGATAAAATAAATGGCAAGAAAATAGCAAATGAAGGAGCTGTTTTTATGCCGTGGGAGTGTAAAACTGTGGAAAAACAAAGATTAGAATTTGTTACAAAAGCATTAGAAACAAATAATTTTAGTGCTCTATGTCGGGAATATGAAATCACACGCAAAACCGGTCGCAAGTGGGTTGATAGATTTAAACAGGGACTGCCCTTAACTGATATGTCACGCAGACCATTATGTTCTCCTAACAAAACGCCTGACGACATTGAAGAATTAATCGTTTCTGTTCGTTTCGATAACCCGGGTTGGGGTGATGATAAAATTAAAATTTTTCTTGAAAATCAAGGGTATAAAAACATTCCTTGTCCAAGAACCATTACTAACATTCTTCATAAACACCAACTCATATCTGAAGATGAATCTCTCAAAAGAAAGCCTTTTAAACGCTTTCAGAAAGAACATTGCAATGATATGTGGCAAACTGATTTCAAGGGAGAGTTTTTAACTGCCGATAATCGTTATTGCTATCCATTAACTATTCTCGATGACAGCTCACGATACTCAATCAAAATAGCATGCTTTCCTAACACTAAAAATGTCGTTATTAACGCTTTTAAGCAAGCTTTTTATGAGTTTGGTATGCCATCAAGCGTACTTTCTGACAATGGTTCTCAGTTTGCAGGTTTTAAACATGGATTTACTATGTTTGAAAAATTCCTTATGAACAATGACATTCTTCCCATACATTGCAGAATTAAACATCCGCAAACACAAGGAAAAATTGAACGGTTTCATGGCAGTATGAAAAGAGAACTTTTAAATCATAATCTATTCAAGAACTTGGATTACGCTGACAAGGCTCTGCAAGAGTGGCGAACTAAGTATAATTGCCTGCGACCTCATGAAGCACTTGGGAACAAATGTCCTGCCGATGTCTATACTCACAGCGAAAGGATTTTTGCTGACAAGGTGGAGCCGTTTGAATATGAACCCGGCTTTAAAGTCATAAAAGTAAATTCGTGGGGATATGTCCGTTTTCAGAATTTTCAATTATATCTTAGTGAAACTTTCATCAATGATTATGTTCAATTCAGACCTAATCCAAACAATGATTCATTTCTTGTTTGCTATCGCAATTTTGTTATTGCTGAGTATGACTCGTCATCCGGCAAGCGTATTCACCGCAAGATTTCAAGATTGTGAATTTGTATACCATGTCCTTGCACAGGTGGTTACCATGTTGCACTTGACACAATGAACGCCCCTACGGGTTTACATTTATAAATTATTATTTAAACGGAAAAATACTGCCGTTGCCTGTGGTCGAACCGATTTTGCAATCGGTTCGATTGGCGTTCACTGAACGCCGCTACAATTTTCCACTTTCCATTTTCAATTTTCAATTAAAAAAATCCCGAACACGGCAAATGCCATATTCGGGAGAATTTTTTATTTATTCACATATTCACTTTGTACAAGCTTTAGCCAAAATTATTCGGCATCGGGAAGGCTTGCAAGCTTTTCAAGGTGAGCATACTTATCAGCAGCAACCTTTTCAGCCTTTTCAAAGAGTTTTTCTGCTCTTTCGGGGAATGAACGAGTGAGTGAGTTATAACGAACTTCGCCCATGATGAAGTCACGATATGATGCAGAAGGAGCTTTACCGTCAAGCATGAACGGATTCTTTCCTTCGTCTGCAAGACGAGGATCATAACGGAAGATATTCCAGTAACCTGCCTCAACAGCCTTTTTCTCCTCAAGCTGAGCAATGCCCATGCCACCCTTGATACCGTGGTTGATACACGGAGCGTAGCAGATTACGAGTGACGGACCGTTGTAGCTTTCAGCCTCAACCATAGCCTTGAGAACCTGATTGTTGTCAGCACCCATAGCGCACTGTGCAACATAAACATAGCCGTAGCTCATTGCAATAGCGGCGAGGTCTTTCTTCTTAACAGCCTTACCTGCGGCGGCAAACTGTGCAACCGAACCTACAGGAGTAGCCTTTGAAGCCTGACCGCCTGTGTTAGAATAAACCTCGGTATCGAATACGAGGATATTAACATTTTCGCCTGATGCGATTACATGGTCAAGACCGCCGAAACCGATATCGTAAGCCCAACCGTCACCGCCGAAGATCCACATTGACTTCTTAGCGAGTTCGTCCTTGTCAACGAGTGTTTTCTTAACAAGTTCGCCAACCTTTGCATCCTCTGTGTTCTTTTCGAGTTCAGCGATAAGAGCGTCTGTTGCAGGACGGCTTGAAGTTGAATCTGTTACTGTGTCGAGATAGTTCTGGCAAGCTGTCTTGAGGTCAGCGCTGTCTGTATCCTTCTGAATACCCTCAACATACTCGATAAGTCTGTTGCGGATAGCCTTCTGACCGAGAGCCATACCAAGACCAAACTCTGCGTTATCTTCAAAGAGTGAGTTCTGCCAAGCAGGACCGTAACCCTTCTTATTCTTTGAATAAGGTGTTGCAGGAGCAGATGCACCCCAAATTGATGAACAGCCTGTTGCGTTAGCAATGAACATTCTGTCACCAAAAAGCTGTGTAACAAGCTTTGCATACGGTGTTTCACCGCAGCCTGCGCAAGCGCCTGAGAATTCAAGCAACGGCTGTTTGAACTGACTGCCCTTAACTGTAGTGAACTTGAACTTCTCGTGAACTTCAGGCTTATCTTCAAGTGTGAGAGCGTAGTCAAATACTGCCTGCTTAGGACGCTGTGAGTCGATTGACTGCATTGTGAGAGCCTTAGCGCCCTTCTTACCCGGACAAACGTCAACACAGTTGCCGCAACCGAGACAGTCGAGGACGTCGACCTGCTGAACGAAACGCATGCCACCGAAAGTCTTGCCGATAGCGGGGATGGAATGCTCGGCTCCGAAAGGAGCGGCAGACATCTCAGCCTCGTCGAGCACGAACGGACGGATAGCGGCGTGGGGGCAGACATAGGCACACTTGTTACACTGGATACAGTTGTCGGGATTCC
>OHDC01000857.1_pt1 | contig 14139 bp, 10 predicted proteins | sample 1566851 | NCBI WGS metagenome assembly OHDC01 (sample SAMEA3879590, study PRJEB24766) | human gut metagenome | biome: human-associated habitat; feature: feces | place: USA | collected 1985/1987 | reverse complement strand
GAGATTAGAGCGAGAGGAGGCGGAGCGCCAGGCGGCAGCAGCCGCGGCGGAAGCGGCAAGAAAAGCACGCGAAGAGGAAGAGAGAGAGGCAGCGGAAGCAGCGAGAAAGACACAGGAAGAAGCGGCAAAAGCAATGGCACGGCAGCAGACACAAAATGCGCAACAGGCGCAACAAAAAAATGACAAAGTACAGGGAAGCAGTCAGGGGCAAAGCAGCAGTTCATTCGGCAGTAATACAACAGCGAAACCGCAAACAGTTTCCAATGGACAGGCAGTCGTGAACTATGCAGCTCAGTTTGTGGGAAATCCCTATGTTTATGGTGGCAGCAGCCTGACAAACGGAGCGGACTGTTCCGGATTTGTGATGAGCGTATATCAGGCGTTTGGAATCAGTCTGCCCCATTCTTCAAGTGCACTGCGCAGTGTTGGATATGGTGTCAGCTTAGACGCGATACAGCCTGGAGATATCGTATGTTACAGCGGACATGTGGGAATTTATGCAGGAAATAATACGCTGCTTCATGCAAGTTCTCCAAGTACCGGCATCAAGTACACGTCGCCTGTCACCTACCGCGAAATTCTGGCGATAAGAAGGATTTTCTAATGATCTATGGAAAATATGGATGCGCAACCGATTGAAAAAAATTGTGAAGAATTTAAAAATAAAGGTAAAAAAAAGGGTAAATCATGTATTTTTGCACAAGTATAAATATGCATTTTTTACAAAAGAGAAAAATACATGTTAAAAATTTGTCATACCGTGTCGAAATAAAATCCAATATTGTCATTTTGCTGATAAATCAAGGAATATCAGGGATTTTTCATAAATTGACAAATGAAAAAAAATGTGCAATAATCAGCAAACTGATAAGAAAAAATAATGTTTTTTGTTTTCGATGTAGGAAGGAATGAGTCGAATGATTGAAAGAAAAATCAAATTATCTGACACAGAGGAAGTAAAGGATTTTGTGAATGCTGCCGGAAAATGTGATTTTGAAATTGATGTATGTTACAGCAGAGCAGTCATTGATGCAAAATCTTTGCTTGGAATGCTTTATTTAGGTGTTTGCAAGGAACTTACGATCAAGTATGGCGAAAAGGATGCACGTTTTGAACAGGTTGTTGGAAAATATGCAATAGCCTGAAGCAGAGATGCTGCCCATAGATCATGATTTATGGGACGATGTATAACAGAAGATAAAGGGATAGATGAAAAGACTGATTTATATATCTGGAAAGGTATGTGGAATCAGTCTTTTTTGTGCTATAATCCATATATGAGCAAAAAGATTGAAAAGAACGAAAAAGGTGTCATAAAAATATCGGTCCGTGATCTGGTCGAATTTATCCTGCGGGAGGGCGATATCGACAACCGCCATGGACGCGGTGCTTCTGCGGAGGCGATGCTTGCCGGGGGAAGGATCCACAGAAAGATCCAGAAGCGGATGGGCAGCAATTACCATGCGGAGGTTCCACTGAAAATTGCAATCGAGGAAGACGAGTACCAGCTTGTGATCGAGGGACGTGCGGACGGGATTCTGATCGAGAGCGCGGAGGAAGAGATCACATTTGCGGATAATTTTAATCACATGACGATGCCAGAAGACTGCAAAGTCACGATCGACGAGATTAAGGGCATGTACATGAAACTTGATCTGTTAGACGATGCGGTCGGTGTACACCGTGCACAGGCGATGTGTTATGCCTATATCTATGCCCTGCAGCATGATCTTGCCACTATTTCAGTGCAGATGACGTACTGTAATTTAGATACCGAGGATATCCGGTATTTTCATTATGATTACACGTTTGAGGAACTTGCGGTCTGGTTTGAGAAGCTGATCACCGAGTACAAAAAATGGGCTGATTTTCAGTTCGCATGGAAAAAACTGCGTCAGGCATCCATCAAACCGCTGCAGTTTCCATTTTCCTACCGGGAAGGGCAGAAGGAATTAGCAGCCGGTGTGTACCGCACGATCAGCAGAAAGAAGAATCTTTTTATCCAGGCGCCGACCGGAGCAGGAAAGACAATATCGACCGTGTTTCCGGCGGTCAAGGCGGTTGGGGAGGATTTAGCGGACAAGATCTTTTATCTGACGGCAAAGACGATCACAGGGACGGTGGCGCGGGAAGCATTTGAACTTCTGCGTAAAAACGGATATCAGGCAAAAGTGCTTACAATCACGGCAAAAGAAAAGCTGTGCCTGTGTGAGGAGATGGAGTGCAATCCTGTCAACTGTCCATACGCAAAAGGGCATTACGACAGGGTCAACGATGCAGTTTTTTCGTTGCTGCAAAAGGAAGATATGATCACGAGAGAGGTGATCTTAGAACAGGCGAAGGAATACAATGTCTGTCCGTTTGAAATGTGTCTGGATACGGCGACATGGGTGGATGATATCATCTGTGATTACAATTATGTATTTGACCCGAATGTCTATCTGAAACGTTTTTTTGCAGATGGTACCACAGGAGATTACATTTTTCTGGTGGATGAGGCGCACAATCTGGTCGAGCGGAGCCGGGAGATGTACAGTGCCATTATATATAAGGAAGATTTTCTTTTGGCAAAGAAGATTTTAAAGAAATATGGTCAGGCAAAACTGATGCGGGAACTGGAAAAATGTAACCGCGTACTGCTCTCCTATAAGCGTGAGTGTGAGAAATATGTGATCTATGAATCAATTGGAAATTTTGCGTTTGATTTAATGAACGTGGCGTCGGATCTCGATGAATTTTTACAGAAAGCACCGGAGTTCCCGGAACGGAAAGATTTAAGTGAGTTTTATCTGAATCTGCGCAATTTTTTGAATATTTATGAACTGCTGGATGACCGCTATGTCGTTTATGCGGAACACGAGCAGGATGGACGCTTTAAACTCAAATTATACTGTGTGGATCCGTCGAAAAACCTGCAGGAGCGTATCAACAAAGGGAATGCAACTATTTTCTTTTCCGCGACGCTGCTTCCGGTGGGCTATTATAAGAGCCTGCTCTCGACTGAAACGGATAATTATGCAGTTTACGCAAAGACGGCATTCCGGGAAGAACAGAAATTGCTGCTGCTCGGAAATGATGTGAGCAGCAAGTATACCAGACGAAGTGCAGGGGAGTTTGAGCGGATCGCTTCCTATGTAAAAAAGACGACAGATGCAAAAAAAGGAAATTATATGGTGTTTTTTCCATCCTACAAAATGATGGAGCAGGTCTGCGATGTCTTTCTGGAAAAATGCCAGTCAGATCCATCCTGTGAAACGGAAACGTTGATTCAGCAGCCTGGGATGAAAGAAGAAGAAAGAGAGTCTTTTTTACAGGCATTTTCGGAAGAATTATCGGGAGAGCGGAAAGGATCGCTGGCTGCATTTTGTGTGATGGGCGGTATTTTCGGGGAAGGGATCGACCTGAAAAATGAACAGCTGATCGGTGCGATTGTCGTCGGCACGGGACTGCCGCAGATCAGCAATGAGCGGGAGATCCTGATGGGATATTTTGAAAAACGGCTTGGTGCCGGATTTGATTATGCCTACCGGTATCCGGGAATGAACAAGGTGTTACAGGCGGCAGGAAGAGTGATACGGACGGTGGAGGATGTCGGAGTCATAGAACTTTTAGATGAGCGTTTCCTGCAGAGTGAATACCGTGCGCTGTTCCCAAGAGAATGGGAAAGGCAGACGGTATGCAGGATAGATACGGTGGAAAAGTATTTAGAAGAATTCTGGAACCGTTCTTAAGTCTGTGTCAGATCGTAGGCAGCAGTTTTAAGAATTCCTCGGTGGACTGTGAAACCGGGAGCGTCGGGTTGATGGCTGCGACCATCTGTCTCGATGGCAGTTTTTCCTTTGTTTTTACGATAAACAGATCTTTGGATTCCCGGCTTAAACAGTAATCCGGTATAAATGCGATACCAAGACCGATGCGCGCAAGGTCGATCAGAAGGTCGTTACTGCTAAGTTCGATCTGCGGGATCAGCTCAAGCTGATGCTGTAAAAACAGGTTGTGCAGGAACTGGCTCGTCGTACTTTTGCGGTCGAGCATGAGGATTGGGTACTGTTTCAGTTCCTCAAACGGGATCTCCTGCTGTTTCAGGTTAAAATATGCCGGGTTTGCAATGAATACGTCGGTAAAATTGCAGACGGTCTTCTGAATGTAGGAGTGATTCAGGTTCGAGTTCGGAAAGTTGGTCACGATCAGATCGACTTTTCCCTGATCGAGGAGATCCACGCAGCTAAGGGATGTCGCGTTCGTCACCTTGATCGGCACGTTTGGGAACTTTTTGTGGAACTGTTTTAAATAAGGTACTAAAAAGTAACGGCAGATGGTGTCGCTTGCACCGATGTGAAGCTGACCGAGTCCGAGACTGCCGGAGTCTAAAAGCTGGCTTTCACCGCGCTGAATCAGGTTCATTGCCGGTTCGATGTGTTTTAATAATACTTTTCCGGCAGGAGTGAGCTGTACTTTTTTCGTGCTGCGGATGAAAAGCGGCTGGTCTAACTTTTTCTCAAGCGTTTTGATCGACTGGCTGACCGCGGACTGGGAAATAAAAAGCTGCTTGCTTGCCTCGGAAAAACTTAAGGATGTTGCCACATAATAAAACACTTTATATAATTCGTAATTGATATCCATGAAGTCCTCTTTCTGCGGGCTGGCCGCATATCATTTGAATGAAGAATGTTAATAAAAATAACTATCATGATTATAAGACGTGCTTATAAATCTGTCAATAAAGACTGATAATGGGGATGCGTGAAAGAATTTTCCAATGAAAGAAAATGATTCAGGAGTAAAAATAAGAACATGTCTGCAACAAAGCAGATATAATTCATGACAATAAAATGCTCGCAGAGCGTGCATTCTGAGTACATTCTATTATTCATGACAATAGAATGCTCGCAGAGCGTGCATTCTATTGTTTATAGAAATATTAATAAAATTAATAAATAAGATTAAATATATTAATTATGCTTATTTTATAACCTATGTTATACTTTGAAAAGACAAATGGAAACTGAGAATGGAGGTTACCACATGAGCAGTGTAAAACGTGTATATGTTGAGAAGAAACCGGAATATGCAGTCCGGGCAAAAGAATTGCAGTCTGAAATCAGAAGTTATCTTGGAATCAGTGGTGTGACGAAGGTGCGCGAGCTGATCCGTTATGATATTGAAAATATTTCCGGGGAAACTTATAAAAAAGCCTTAGTAACCGTTTTTTCCGAACCGCCGGTAGACGATATTTATGAGGAAGAGTTTGATTTAAACGGAGCAAGAACATTTTCCGTAGAGTTCTTACCGGGACAGTTTGACCAGAGAGCAGATTCTGCAGAACAGTGCGTGAAATTATTAAATGAAGAGGAAGAGCCGATCATCCGCACCGCAGTGACTTATGCGATCGAGGGAACAATCAGTGACGAAGAGTTTGCAGCAATCAAAAAACACTGCATCAACCCGGTCGATTCCAGAGAGACAGGCTTAGAGAAACCTGAGACTTTAGTGCAGAGTTTCCCGGAGCCGGAGGATGTTAAGATCTTTGACGGTTTTCGTGATACGCCGGAGGCTAAGTTAAAAGAGTTATACGATTCATTGAATCTTGCGATGACATTCAAAGACTTTTTACATATCCAGAATTACTTTAAAAATGACGAAAACCGTGATCCGTCCATGACAGAGATCCGTGTATTAGATACCTACTGGTCCGATCACTGCCGCCATACCACATTTTCCACAGAGCTTAAGAACGTAGCATTTGACGATGGCTATTACTGCGCGCCGATGAAAGAGACTTATGAGGATTACTTAAATACCCACAAGAACCTGTATGCAGGACGCAGTGATAAGTTTGTATGTCTGATGGATCTTGCCCTGATGGCAATGAAACGTCTGAAAAAAGAAGGAAAATTACAGGATCAGGAAGAATCCGATGAGATCAACGCATGCTCTATCGTAGTTCCGGTTGAAGTGGACGGACAGACAGAAGAATGGCTTGTAAACTTCAAAAATGAGACTCATAACCACCCGACAGAGATCGAACCGTTCGGTGGTGCAGCTACCTGTCTCGGTGGTGCGATCCGTGATCCGTTGTCAGGACGTACTTATGTATACCAGGCAATGCGTGTGACAGGAGCAGCAGACCCGACTGTATCTGTAAAAGATACTTTACCGGGAAAGCTTCCACAGAAGAAAATTGTCCGCGAGGCAGCTCACGGTTACAGTTCTTATGGTAACCAGATCGGACTTGCAACCGGTTATGTAAAAGAAGTATACCATCCAGACTATGTTGCAAAACGTATGGAGATCGGTGCTGTTATGGGTGCTGCTCCAAGACGTGCAGTGCAGAGACTGACTTCTGATCCGGGAGATATCATTATCTTACTCGGAGGACGTACCGGACGTGACGGTATCGGTGGAGCAACTGGTTCATCCAAGGCACATAATACACAGTCCACTTCTGTCTGCGGTGCAGAAGTACAGAAAGGTAATGCTCCGACAGAACGTAAGATCCAGAGATTATTCCGCCGTGAGGAAGTTGCCCACATCATTAAAAAATGTAACGATTTCGGTGCAGGCGGTGTGTCTGTGGCAATCGGTGAATTAGCAGACGGACTTCGCATTAATTTAGATAAAGTTCCGAAAAAATACGCAGGACTTGACGGAACAGAGCTTGCAATCTCTGAATCCCAGGAGCGTATGGCAGTTGTTGTAGCTCCGGAGGATGTACAGACCTTCTTAGGCTACGCAGCTGAGGAGAACTTAGAGGCTGTGGAAGTTGCAGTTGTGACAGAAGATCCAAGACTTGTATTAGAGTGGAGAGGAAAAGAGATCGTAAATCTTTCCAGAGCATTCTTAGATACAAACGGTGCACATCAGGAGACCAACGTAGAAGTTGAGATGCCTGAGGAAAAAGAAAATTATTTCAAAAAGATCGCAGCACCAAAGGTAGCAGAGGCAGTTGCGGCAAATGATATGAAAGCTGCATGGATGACAGAGCTTGCAGACTTAAATGTCTGCTCCCAGAAAGGTCTTGTGGAGATGTTCGACGGTTCCATCGGTGTGAACAGCGTTTACATGCCATTCGGTGGAAAATACCAGCTTACAGAGACACAGTCCATGGTTGCAAAGCTTCCGGTTGCAAAGGGAGACTGCGATACCGTGACCATGATGTCTTATGGTTTTGATCCATACTTATCAAGCTGGAGCCCATACCACGGATCTGTTTACGCAGTATTAGAATCCTTGTCCAGAATTGTAACAGCAGGCGGTGATTACAAGAAAGTACGTTTTACTTTCCAGGAGTACTTCCGCAGAATGAGCGAGGATCCAAAACGCTGGAGCCAGCCATTTGCAGCATTACTTGGTGCTTACAATGCACAGATCGGCTTCGGGCTTCCATCCATCGGTGGAAAAGATTCCATGTCCGGAACATTCAATGATATTGATGTTCCACCAACACTTGTTTCCTTCGCTGTGGATATCGCAAAAGAAAAAGATATCATCACACCGGAATTAAAAGCAGTGGGAGACCAGTTAGTACTGTTTACAATTAAAAAAGATGAATTTGACCTTCCGGATTACGCACAGGTCATGAAATTATACGATACCATCCATGCACTGATCCAGGCTGGCGTGATCGTATCCGCTTATGCACTTGACGGAAAAGGACTTGTAGCAGCAGTCAGCAAAATGGCATTCGGTAACAAGCTTGGTGTTACAGTAAATGAAGATGTTTCCAAAGAAACATTATTCGCTCCGGGATTCGGTAACATTGTGGCAGAAGTTCCGGCTGAAAAAGTTGCAGAGGTAAAAGCAGCATTCGATGCAGCAGGACTTGCAGGATACGAAGCACTTGTCGGATGGGTAAATGAGGAAGAAAGCTTTATTTACGGTGACATGAGAATTTCCATGGAGGAAGCATTACACGCATGGACAGCTACATTGGAAAAAGTTTTCCCAACCCGTGCAACAGAGAATAAGGATGAAGTTAAAACAGGATTATACAAAGCAGACAGCATTTATGTATGCAAAAACAAAGTGGCAAAACCAACTGTATTCATCCCGGTATTTCCGGGAACTAACTGCGAGTACGACAGTGCAGACGCATTTGAGCGTGCAGGTGCCAATACGATCGTAAAGGTATTCAAAAACATGAATGCAAACGATATCCGTGAATCCGTAGATGAGTTTGTAAAAGCAATCGAACAGTCCCAGATCATCATGTTCCCGGGTGGATTCTCCGCTGGTGACGAACCGGATGGATCTGCAAAATTCTTTGCGACTGCATTCCGCAATGCAAAGATGACAGAGGCAGTCATGAAGCTGTTAAATGAGAGAGACGGACTTGCACTTGGTATCTGTAACGGATTCCAGGCACTGATCAAATTAGGATTAGTTCCTTACGGAGAGATCTGTCCACAGTCAGCTGAGTCACCGACTCTGACATACAACACCATCGGACGTCATGTGAGCAAAATGGTTTACACAAAAGTTGTTTCCAACAAGTCCCCATGGTTACAGGGTGCAGAGCTTGGAAAAGTATATTGCAATCCGGCATCCCATGGCGAAGGACGTTTCGTAGCACCACAGGAGTGGTTAGACAAGCTCTTTGCAAACGGACAGGTTGCTACCCAGTATGTGAATGAAGCCGGTGTTCCGACCATGGATGAAGAGTGGAATGTCAACGGTTCCTACATGGCGATAGAAGGTATCACAAGCCCGGATGGCCGTGTACTTGGCAAGATGGCTCACTCTGAGAGACGTGACAGAAGTGTTGCAATGAACATCTATGGCGAGCAGGATATCAAGATCTTTGAATCAGGTGTGGCTTACTTCAAATAAAACAGGCAATATTATTTATAAAAGATGAAAAAGACTTTGTGGAGTGTATAAACTCTGCAAGGTCTTTTTTTACGTCTTACGGTACAAACTTTACCACTTACATGAAAGCTATTTACAAATATAACACCATTTTCTATACTGAGATAGTCGATAAGGACAACGAAAACATGAAAGGTAAAGGGAAAAGGAATGAAGGTTACATCCAGCAGACTGATCGAACAGAAAAAACCGATCCTGAAACAATTATTAGATAGATTGCTGCAGACATATTCGTATGCATCCATTCTGATGACAGATTCAAAAGGCAAACAGTACACCATTTCAAAACAGGGAATCAGCATTACGGAGAACATGTTTGTGGAGTTAGGATATGTGGTAAAAGTATACGATGGCGAGAGCTATGGAGAATATGCGTTCAGCCACATTGATGAGAATGAGATTGACACCATTGCAGAGGAAGTAAAAAATCATGTGATGCCGTGGGCAAAAAAGCTTCCGGATGACATGAAAGTGAAACAGTATCCAGAAATTCCGGACGAAGCATATCATTTTGAAAAAAGCACTGACTATGAAGTTTTGCCGGAAGAATTAGGCGATGAGGAGATCGTAAAACGCCTTGGCGCAGTGCGTGAAAAAGCAATGGCACAGGATGAAAAAATCGTTGAGATCAAGACAGCATGCGTTTACCAGATTTATCATAAATTATTTTTATCTCCAAACAAAGACATGACGCAGAACGTCATGTGGACAAACGGCATGATCATGGGACTGATCCCGAAGGGCGAGGAGATGAAGATGGCATTTGACAGCTGCTCCGGCTGTGGCGGAATGGAAATTTTAGATGACATGGAAACAAAAATTCCACCATTAGTGCAGAAACTCAATGATCTTGCCACAAGTGAACCAATCACACCGGGCGAGTATGACTGCATCTGTGCACCGGATGTCACAGGCATGATCGTGCATGAAGCGTTCGGACATGGCGTTGAAATGGATATGTTTGTGAAAAAACGTGCGCTGGCAGAAAAATACATTGGCGAATATGTGGCATCCCCGTTAGTTACCATGCACGACGGCGCTGCAGCAGCATCTGAGACAGCAACCTTCTTTTTTGATGATGAGGGAACACTTGCGCAGGATACCGTCATCATTGATAAAGGAATCTTGAAGACCGGAATCTGTGATGCACAGGCTGCTATGGCACTTGGCACAAAACCGACCGGAAACGGAAGAAGGGAAAAGAATAGCCACAAAGCGTACACGCGGATGACCAATACTTTCTTTGAACCAGGCACCGATAAAGTGGAAGATATGATTTCCTCTATTTCCTATGGGTTTTATCTGGAAAATGCGAGCAGCGGAATGGAAGATCCGAAAAACTGGGGAATCCAGTGCTTAGTTGACATTGCAAGAGAAATCAAAGACGGTAAATTTACCGGAAAAGTATTTTCTCCGATCGTTTTGACCGGATATGTCCCGGACTTGTTAAAATCCATTTCCATGATGTCAGACGAGTGTGAACTTGCAGGAACCGGCTACTGTGGAAAAGGACACAAAGAATGGGTAAAAGTATCTGACGGCGGTCCATATATCAAAGCCAGAATCAGATTGGGATAAAAAGGAGAGAGACAGATGCGTGAAAAAATATTACAGGCAATTCGGAAATTTCAGATAGAAACCTACCTTGTGACAGAGAAAACAGTCGAGGGTGCAGAACTTTATTTTATAAAAAAAGAACTTGATATGCGCAGGATGAAACAGGATGCGGTGTCTGCGGTTACCATTTACCGTGATTTTGAGACAGACGGAAAGAAAATGCGTGGTTCCGCAAATATCAACATTTTTCCGGAGATGACACAGGAGGAAGTAGATGAGGCGGTAAAAGGTGCTTATTACGCAGCTTCCTTTGTAAAAAATCCATTTTTTGAACTCCCAAAAGGGAAAAAAGAGAATAAAGTGCAGGTAAAAAGCACACTTTGTGGAAAAAGCCTTGAGGAGATCGGAGATGCATTTGTAAAAGCGCTTTACTGTGTGGATGTGCAGGAAGATGCATTCATCAATACGGCTGAGTTTTTCATGGAAAAAACAACGACTGCGATTTACAATTCAGAGGGCATTGATGTTTCTTATGAAAAAAGCAGTGTGAACGGAGAGTTTGTCGTACAGTGTATCACACCACAGGATGTCGAGCAGTATCAGGAGTTCGCATATGATGATCTTGACACAGAGGCTCTGACGGCACAGGCAAAAGAAGCATTGGAACGGGTATGCGACAGGGCAAGGGCGACAGAAGCACCGGAAAAAGGAAACTATAAGCTGCTTCTTTCTGGAAAAAATGTGCGCACACTGATCGATTTTTACATAGACCGGTCATCCTCTGGCATGGTCTATCCGGGTTATTCAGGCTATCAGGCAGGAATGGATGTGCAGGGAGAAAAAGTGCAGGGAGAAAAATTAAATATCACGCTCCATGCATCGAATCCTTATTCAAGTGAGGGAATCCCGATGAAAGATCTTACACTATTAAAAGAGGGAGAACTGAAGGCAATTCATGGAAATGCCCGGTTTGCATACTATTTAGGTGTCGAGCCGACCGGAATCTACAGTGCGGTAAAACTGAATAACGGCACAAAAGCTTTTGAGGAGATGAAAAAAGAACCATACCTTTATGTGGTAAGTTTTTCTGACTTCTCCATGGATAGCTTAAGCGGATATTTTGGCGGTGAAATTCGTCTTGCCTATCTTTTCGACGGTGAGAAAGTGACGCCGGTAACCGGAGGTTCCGTCAGCGGCAATCTGTTGGAACTACAGAAAGATATGGCATTTTCCACCGAGCGTTATAAAGATAAAGATTATGACGGACCATTTGCGGTCGAATTTCATGGGGTAGCGGTCGCAGGAAAATAAGGTTTTCATGGCGGTGAAAACGGGATGTAAAGCAAATTAATATGATAAGTGTGAAAGGAACATTACATAAATGGAACAGAAAAAGTTTCCGTTTATGTAGTGTTCTTTTTTTGTGGAGGCAGATAAAATGGAGATGAAAAACAAATGAAATGGAGAGAAAAACATGAAGAAAAATCTGAAAAACAAAATTACTAAGGTAATTGCAGGAATGATGCTTGCCTGTTCACTGCTTACATTGTTTGGTGGAGTAAGCAGTGATGGGATTGTGCCGTGTGCTGAAGTTGTAATTGAGAATGAAATGTAAATTAGATGATGTTGATAGAAAAATCTTTGAAGAACTCTCTTTGGAGAACTTCAGAATTAGCATTTAATTCATATAATTCCTGAATGCTGCATGCATAATGTGCAAATTTTGTTGCAGGTTCATATTGCTGGCATTCTGCTAGACACTGGCAATAATAAAAAAGAAAATATCCAAAGGTGGCTACATTTCCCTTGAGCAGCTGGTGATTTGAACCTGTGAACAAATCAGTCGCCTCGTGATAATGATGTTGTGTATATAAACTGTGTTCATACTTATACAATGTCAGTAGAAAAACACTATTTATAAAAAGTATATCCAGAGAATGAATGGAGAGGTAGTCAAGTAATTTTGTAAAATATAAATTGCTTTTATTTCCATCAATGTTTCGATATTGGAATCCAATGTTATTTAAAATGGAAAGTTCGCTGTGTGACAGGTGGTAATTATAAATAAAGCGAATGTCAAAATCCGGCAGAGTATAAGCGAGTGCGGTGTGCAGGTTCTGGATACATTCTTCGGGAGAAGATGACAATAAGTTACAGTCAAAAGTATAACGCTGCATTAAGATGTTATCTTTTTTCGTAATCAATGAGTGAAACTGGTGCAGATAGTTTTCTATTTGTTCGTTGGTCAGCAGACGTGTATGTGTTAATTTGAATTTTAATTCATAAAGTCTGCTTTCACGTTCACTTCCCCAGAAAGTAAAACCGCATTCGGATATGCCAAGACGCTGTAATAAGGCTTCGGTCAGAAAGACATCCGGCTGCAGGGCGTCATTTTCAATTTTTGAAAGCTTGGATTTCGAACATAATCCATGGCATAATGCAGTCAGAGAAAGTCCCTGTTCTGTCCGAAACTCATGGATTAATCTGCCAATCGTCAAAACATCTGCGGAAAAAAAGTCATAAGTACCATCTGTTAAATCAGAGGTGTTTATGGCTTTTTTCATTGGAAATGTAATTTGTGGAATATCGTCCATTTGTGAGAGGTAATCATCTAATACAAACATATGTTCATTTAAAACATAATTTCTGCACATAACGGCATAGTAGCTGTCGATGGAATGTGCAGCATAAAAAGTATTCTTAAAATAAATATAGGCAGTTTCCATTTCACCGGTATGATAATAGCCAAGCGAAGTCAGAAATGTTAATTCCAATAAAGGGGAATCCTCGGAATTTTGCACCATTTTATGACGGTGAAGGTCTGCTATGGAAAGAGCCTTTTTGTAATCTTTCATTTCTAATAAATACTTTGTGTAGACAATCGCGTATTCTGCGTACAAATAATCTTTTTTCAGATAATCAATTTCAGCGTTTTCAAGATAGGAAGCAATCTGTGAACAGATGTTATAACAAAGATCGCTTTTTCCCAGATAAAGTAATTCCTGTGCAACACCAATAAGCAGTTCGATTTCAACAATCGATAATAAAAGATGATGAAAATCCGAGTAGTCAATTTCAGGACGTGTTATATGGAGCGCCGAGGAAAAAAGGTCATAAATTGCATGATGGTCTGCACAGCCAGAGCGCACCTGAATCCGACCATTTAAATAAAGATATTCCTGATAATAGAGTTTGTTATCTGCAAAGTTCCATTCTTCCAGCTTATTTAATTCCTCATATGCCTGACTTAACTGCCAGGAACCCAGATAGAAGCGTGCACGATTGAGGGTATAGAAACAGTCAAAGTCTGTTCTGCCTGCAAAGATCGGGTAAACTTCGCAGGGAGCACCCGCATGAGCCATAAGTGCTTGAAATGTGACAGGACTGACACCGGCGGAACCATTTTCGATTCTTGAAAGAGAGAGAACAGAACATACCCCTTCGGATAACTGTTCCTGTGTTAACCCCGCTTTGATCCGTGCTTCGCGGATTGTTTTCCCTGCATTTCTGACACTCATTTGTAATAACCTCTAATCAACATATATTTTAAGATAAATTATATAGCGGAAAAAAGAAAAAGACAATGTATATCAATCAATTTGATATATACATAAATGGAAACTTTTTTGTTTCTGGTTACTTATTTTACAAATTTGTGCGGAGACCAGCTATGAAAAGTCAACCATAAATTAGTAAAAAATTTCTTTTTCATAT
>OHDC01000794.1_pt1 | contig 15375 bp, 9 predicted proteins | sample 1566851 | NCBI WGS metagenome assembly OHDC01 (sample SAMEA3879590, study PRJEB24766) | human gut metagenome | biome: human-associated habitat; feature: feces | place: USA | collected 1985/1987 | reverse complement strand
ATGAGCTGTCCGGCGGTATGCGTCAAAGGGTGATGATTGCGATAGCACTCTGCTGTAAACCAGATCTTCTGATCGCGGATGAGCCGACAACGGCATTGGATGTCACGGTGCAGGCTCAGATCATGGATCTCATCCAGCAGTTAAAAGAAGAGGAAAATATGGGTGTTATCCTCATTACACATGATATGGCGGTAGTGGCAGAAAACTGCGACAGGGTGATCGTAATGTATCTTGGACAGATGGTAGAGGAAGCGAGTGTCACGGATATTTTTGAACATCCGCTTCATCCGTATACGGTCGGACTGATCCAGTCTATTCCACAGATGACCACAGACTCCGAGCAGGAACTGTTTATGATAAAAGGAAGTCTTCCGCTTCTGACGCAGATCAAAAAGGGCTGCCGTTTTGCGTCAAGATGTCCGTATGCGACAGACAAATGCAGGGAAGAAGAACCGGAATTGCAGAAAACAGGTGAAAATCACAGTGTGAGATGTCATTTCTCAAGGTTTGGTGAATAAGGGAGTTATATATGGACGAGAGAAAAGCAGTAATCAAAGCGGAGCATATCAAAAAATATTTCCCTGTAAAGGGAGTGGTCGGAAAGAAAAAAGCGGTCGTAAAGGCAGTGGATGACGTGTCACTGACAGTCTATGAGGGCGAGACTGTGGGACTGGTAGGTGAGACAGGCTGCGGTAAAAGTACATTTGGAAGAACGATTTTAAAGTTGACGGAACCGACCGATGGAAAAATTTATCTGGACGGTGAAGATATTACCGGTTATTCCGAGCGCAAACTCAGAAAATACAGGCAGAAAATGCAGATCGTATTTCAGGACCCGTACAGTTCCCTTGATCCAAGGGAGACCATCGGAAAATCTTTAGAAGAAGTGCTGCAGATTCAGGGCAGGAAGCAGGGATGCCGGGAAAAGGTATTGGAGACGCTTGAACTTGTGGGATTGTCGTCAGAAGTTTACGACAGGTATCCGCACGAATTTTCGGGCGGACAGAGACAGCGTGTCGGAATTGCGAGAGCGCTGATCATGAACCCGAAACTGATCATTGCAGATGAGTGTATCTCTGCGCTGGACGTTTCCATTCAGGCACAGGTCGTTAACCTGATGAAGGATATCCAGCAGGAGACAGGAACCGCGTATCTGTTTATCGCACATGATCTTTCCATGGTCAAATATATTTCGGATCGCATCGGGGTACTTCATCTGGGACATCTCTTAGAGACCGGAACAACGGAGGAAATCTTTGAGAATCCAATCCACCCATATACGAAGAGCCTTCTTTCTGCGATACCTGCACCGAATCCGGTCGTGGAAAAAAATCGTGTGGCACTGAGCTACGATTACAAGACTTCCGGCATTGATTATAATAAGGGAACGGATCATCTGGTGTCCGGGACACATTATGTGAAATGTACGGATGAAGAATTTAAGAAGTGGACAGAATAATATAGCAGGAAACCATCACAAACCGGGAGCCGGGGAGTGGTGGTTTTCTTTTTTAGTAAAAGTGCTGAATTTTTTTGCGTGGGATGTGCTGAATATTATGCGAAAAGTAGAATATGAAAAATTGAACCGAAACCGTATTGACTTTGAAAATGGAATTTGGTATATAAGAGTAAAAATTCAAAAATTCAATAGAGAAAGGAAATAACAATCTATGTTGTCACAAAAGAGTACAATGAAAGACAAATTGGAAAATATGCATCTGCAGGAGAGGATAAACTATGGCTACGGAAAAGTCATTAGTATGATGTTGATTTCGGGTCTGTTTTCTATTGTGGTCATAGGTGTGTTATTTGCTAATATGTTACATTATATAGATGATGTCAATGCTGCGGATCAGGCGGTAAAAATCTGCAGGATCAATGTGAATACGTCAGCGAGAAATATCAGGGAAATGGCATTAAATAATGATACATCTGCTTATGACAGTTATGAGCAGAATGTAAAAAAGCTGCTTACAGAAGTGGATTCGCAGCTGGAAATATTAAAGAAAACCAAAGTCTTACCGGATGAGGAATATAATGAGTATGCATCTGCTCTTTCTGATTGGGGAAACATTGGTTATTCGATTATAGAAGAAATTAAAAATGGCGAAAAAGAGAAAGCGATTGATGAAATTTTTAATAGTTGTACACCTGCATTAAATAAACTTGTGGAAATTGCCATAAGATTAGATGAGATCACAGATGAAGTAAGTGAGCAGTCTGCAAGAACTACAATTATTTTTGCTGTTGCAGGAATGGTGTGTATTATTATCTGTCTGGTTTGTGCATGCACACTGGCTAAGGTAATAAGTAAAAAGGTACTTGAAACAATTCTGGATCCGTTACGTGCAGTGGAAGACGTTGCAAGGGAACTGACAGAAGGAAATTTACACAGTGCGCTGGAATATCATTCGGAAGATGAGATTGGAAGACTGGCGCACAGTATGCGCAAATCAATTCGTATTTTGGGAACTTATGTAGATGATATTGATCGTGCAATGAAACTGTTCTCAGAAGGAAATTTTGATGTTCAGCCGGAAGTAGAGTGGAAGGGAGATTTTGTCGGTATTTTAAATTCTTTCATGTCATTTGAGAAGAGTATGGCAGAAACGATCAAAGGAATTAAAAATGTTTCGAGTGAGGTTTCAAGTGCAGCAGACCAGGTGGCATCAAGTTCCAATGATCTTGCAGATGGAGCTACGAATCAGGCAGCGGTTGTAGAAGAACTGACGGCTACAGTTGCCGGGGTTTCTGAACAGGTAGAAAAAAATTCACAATCTGCAAAAGCAATCAGTGGAAGAGTGGATGAACTTGGAAATGCCATTTCAGACAGCAATGGTAAGATGCATGAAATGGTTGCTTCTATGCATGAGATTAATGAGGCATCAAAAGAGATTGATAAGATTATTGCAACAATTAATGAAATTGCTTCCCAGACAAATCTGTTGGCGTTGAATGCTTCTATTGAAGCGGCAAGGGCCGGAGAGGCAGGAAAAGGATTTGCAGTTGTAGCGAATCAGGTAAATTTATTAGCTGAACAGAGTGCCCAGGCGGCAAAAGAATCAGCATCACTGATTGAAACATCTGTGAATGCGGTAGAAAAAGGTATGATAATCGCGGAAGAGACTGCGGCACAGCTGGAGGAGGTAGCAGAGAACTCCAAGCTGATTACGGAAGACGTTACACATATTGCGGATACATTAGAGACACAGACAACAGAAATCCAGCAGATCAATGAGGGAATTGAGCAGATCAATGACGTTGTGCAGACAAATTCTGCAACATCTGAGGAGTGTGCGGCTGCCAGTCAGGAGATGAGCAGTGAGGCAGAGAGTCTGCAGGGAATGATCCAGAAATTTAAAATTCCGGAAACTGAAAATGTAACAGAATAAAAATATTTCAACTATATTACATTAAATTATCACTTGTTTATTGCATGAAAGAGACAATCTATAGTATGATAGAGAAAGTACAAACTAAGGATGGAAAAGGTATATACTATGATAGTCTCGGTCATTGAAAAGATCTACGCATTTTTATGGGGAGATCTGATTACGATCCCTTTGCCGCAGGAAAGCAGCATAGGGATTTCTTTACTTGTAATTCTTCTGATTCCGACAGGAATCTATTTTACGATCCGCACAAGATTTTTGCCGGTCAGGCTTTTCCCGGATATGATAAAAGCACTTATGGCAAAAAAGGAAACAAAGGACAGTCTTTCCACATTTCAGACGCTGATCGTCTCGACGGCTACCAGAGTCGGCATGGGAAATCTGGTAGGCGTTGTGGCGGCAATCTCGGCAGGCGGTGCCGGTGCTGTGTTCTGGATGTGGGTGACTGCGCTGATCGGTTCCTCGACCGCATTTGTGGAGGGGACGCTCGCACAGTTACACAAGGAAAAAGATCCTTTGTATGGCGGATATCGCGGAGGTCCCGCATATTATATCCATCATTTCTGTGAAGAAAAATTGAAAAAGAAGAAAAAGCATGTGCTGATCGCGGTACTTTTTGCAATTTCAGGACTAATCTGCTGGTGTGGCATCAGCCAGGTCATCAGCAATTCCGTGGTATCTTCCTTTGAAAATGCATTTGGCATCCCGCCACTTTACACAACGATCGTACTGGTTGCGATCGCAGCGGTGATCGTCCTTCGGAAAAATGCGACGGTAAAAGTGCTTGACGTGGTCGTACCGGTTATGGCGGTCTGCTATTTTGCAATCACGATATTTATTATCCTGAAAAATATTGGAAGCATCCCGGCGGTTTTTGGTCGGATTTTTGAGGAGGCGTTTGGGCTAAGACAGGCAGTTTCCGGCGGCTTCGGCGCTGTCCTTATGAACGGCATCAAGCGTGGACTGTTTTCAAACGAAGCCGGTTCCGGCTCTGCTCCTTGTGCAGCCGCAGCAGCCGAATGTGAGACACCGGTCAGCGCCGGACTGACACAGGCACTTGGCGTATTTGTCGACACCATTGTGATCTGCAGTTGCACTGCTATGATCATGCTCACTGCACCGGAAAATATCGTAGCAGGAAAAGAAGGCATGGATCTTCTCCAGTCCGCAATGCGCTATCACCTGGGCGAATTTGGCGTCATATTCATCGCAGTGACACTGTTTTTATTCAGTTTCTCCACATTCTTAGGCATCCTCTTCTATGCCAGAAGTAACGTCGCCTATTTATTTGGAGATAAATGGATCTTTCAGACCTTGTACAAAATCCTTGCACTGGTTATGCTGTTCATCGGCGGAATCGCTGCCTACACTTTCGTATGGGATCTCGGCGACGTCGGAATCGGTCTGATGACTATCTTCAACACCGGAATATTGTATTTGCTTGGTGGTCAGGCACTTAGCGCCCTAAAAGAATTTGAATCCACCAAGTAAAAAATAAAATAGAAACGGAGCAAAATAAAAATGAAACGAGAATCCTTCAAATCCCGCCTGGGCTTTCTGCTCGTAAGCGCCGGCTGCGCCATCGGAATCGGAAACGTCTGGCGATTCCCCTATGTGGCTGGACAAAACGGCGGCGGCATCTTCGTCCTGTTCTACCTGATATTTTTAATAGCAATGGGACTTCCGGTGCTCACCATGGAATTTGCCGTGGGGCGCGCCAGCAGAAAAAGCGCCGTGTTAGGTTATAAAGCACTCGAAAAAGAAGGCAGCAAGTGGCATATTCACGGCTGGATCGCAATGTTTGGCTGCTATATGCTGATGATGTATTACACGACCGTATCAGGCTGGATGGTATCGTATTTCTTTAAATTTTTAAAAGGCGAATTCCAGACCGGCATGACTGCGGACGATACTGCGGCAGTATTTTCTAATCTGCTCGCAGATCCGGGACAGATGGCGTTCTGGATGATACTTACCGTGATACTGGGATTTTTTGTGTGCAGCAGGGGACTGCAGAACGGACTGGAAAAAATAAGCAAGATCATGATGAGCGCGCTGCTGATTCTGATTGTTGTTCTCGCGGTGCACAGTATTACACTGCAGGGTGCAGCAGAAGGCGTGAAGTTTTATCTTGTCCCGAATCTGGACACGGTTGCAGAGACAGGGCTTAAAAATGTGATAACGGAAGCCATGAATCAGGCATTTTTCACACTGAGTCTTGGCGTTGCCGCAATGGAGATCTTCGGAAGTTATATGGGCAAAGATCACTCGCTTGCCGGTGAGGGCGCAAGAATTTGCGGTCTTGACACCTTTGTGGCGATCATGTCTGGACTGATCATTTTCCCGGCATGTTTCAGCTATGGAGTGGAAGTGGATGCCGGACCGAGCCTGATCTTTATCACGCTGCCAAATGTGTTTGTCAATATGGCTGGTGGGCGGATCTGGGGATGTCTGTTTTTCCTTTTCATGACCTTTGCAAGTTTTTCGACGGTCATGGCAGTGTTTGAAAACATTATGTCATTTTGTATGGATATGTTTCACTGGAGCAGAAATAAAGCCGCACTTATCAATGGAGTGATCATCCTGCTCGCAAGCCTTCCGTGTGTACTGGGTTACAATGTGTGGAGCAGCCTGCATCTGATAGGCGGCCGCGATGTGCTCGATAGTGAGGACTTTATCGTCAGCAACCTGCTTCTTCCGGTCGGTTCACTGATTTATCTGCTGTTTAGCGTAACAAAGTGGGGTTGGGGATTTGACAGATATATCGACGAGGCGAATTCGGGAGAGGGCCTTAAGATTTCGAAAAAGTTAAAGCCATATTTCCAGTTTATACTGCCGCTGCTGATCCTGATTATCCTGATTCAGGGGCTGGTGTAAAAAAGGAAAGTAATTAAGAAAAAAATAGTGAAAGAATAGTGAAAAATAGTGTAAAAATAGTGTAAATTTAATGGAATAAATTACGGGAATGAAAGGACCAAAATGATAAATCGCGACGACATGTTAGAACTGACCAGGCGCATGACTCCCGCACGGGCATCCATAGACCGGATCGCAGGCGCATATTTTGACGAAGAGGGATATGTGGATGGAACATTCAATACGCATTTCTTAAAACTGTCTGCATCCGAAGGAGCCAAAAACTTAGAACTTGCCAAGACGGTGCTGATCTCAAAAACAAATGAACAGTTAAGAGAATACCAGATCCCGGAAGAAAAAAGAAAGCCGGGCAGTATCTGGCAGCTCTTTGACGGGATCAGGGAGACAGGTCTGAAAGACGATGCATTCCCGGATCTTTTCTATGAGCTGCTTGGAGAGAAATATAAACCGGGGTACCCATATGCGTGTTTTTTGTTCCACGGGAGATACGATGTCCCGGTCAAAGGGACCGATAAGGCATGGCAGGAGGGCTCAGAGGAAGTGTACGAATATCTGATCTGTGCGGTCAGTCCGTTAGAGGGCGAGTATGAGCCGGGCGTGCCGGAGAGCGGATTTTTGTACCCAGCATTTAAGGATCACAGCACGGCGGGAGAGTATATCAATTTGTATGAGAAAGATGCCGGTCACAGTGGGAGTGTGTGGCAGAAGCTGCTAAAGTGATATGTCAAAAATGGATGAATACATGGTTGTGCTGCCTGAGGCACATCCACTTTGCGTAAAAGAAAAGATTGAAATTGAAAATCTGGAAAATGAGCCGTTCATGCTGTCAGAGCACGGTGGAAAAAACGAAGTGACCGAACTGTTGGAAAAAAGCGGTGTTCACCCGCAGAAATAATTTTGTGAAATGAAAAGCAATTTTGTGGTATCAAAAGTGATTTTAGTGTGCTAAGATAGAAAAAAATAAAAAAGAAAGTGAATGGGAAATGGAATTAGATATTATTGGTCTGCTTGGTGCATGCTCTTATGCACTCGACTGTGTCGAAGCGGAACTGACCCATGTTGCGACAAAACATGGAAAAAGAGTTGCATATATGAGCGTATGCACAGCACAAAAAATGGGAATTACAGGAGATGCCCTGCAGGATCTCGCGGCGTGTTCGCTGCTGCACGACAATGCGCTGACGCAGTATATTTATGAGGAATTTCACAATGATCTTACAAAAAATAATACGGAAAATATAACGTCAAAGCAGCTTGGCATCCACTGCATTTACGGGGAGGAAAACTTAAAAATGTACCCGTTTCTGACGGATGTGAAAAATGTGATTTTATATCACCATGAAAATGCTGATGGAAGCGGACCATTTGGAAAAACGTGGGAAGAGATCCCTCTTTTTGCAAGGATCATTCATCTGTGTGATATTTTAGATGCGTTCTGCCGGACGCCGGTATTTGATGATGCCGTGTGGCAGCGCGCGAAAGATTATCTTTTGAAAAATAAAGGGACAAAATTTGATACTGCATGCGTAGATACTTTTTTGGAAGTGTTTGGGCAAGAACATTTTTTGAGTCTTGGAGATGCAGATTTAGAAGAACGGCTGTGGAATATTGTTCCGAGAAAAAAGCGGGATTTAAGCGATGAAATGTGCAAAAATTTTGCCAATCTGTTTGCAAAGATCATCGACTATAAATCCGAATTTACAAGCCGCCATTCACTCGGTGTTGCGGAAAATGCAGCCAGATTATCCAGATATCTCGGTGATGACGAGGAGACGGTGCTGAAAATGTACCTGGCAGGCGCACTGCACGATATCGGGAAAGCGGCAATCGGAAATGATATCTTAGAAAAACCGGGACGCCTGACGGACGAGGAGTTTTCTAAAATGAAAAATCATGCGGGATACACATATCTGATCTTATCACAGGCAGAAGGAATGGAAGATATCCGTGACTGGGCGGCGCTCCACCATGAAAAACTCGATGGCACCGGGTATCCGTTCGGTAAAACTGCCGACGAGCTAAACAGGCAGGAACGTATCATGGCGTGCATTGATATCTATCAGGCACTGACGGAGAGCAGACCGTATAAATCCGGAATGACGCACGAGGCAGCATGTGAGATATTGGAAAATATGGTGCAAAAGGGATGGATAGACGGTGAGATCACAGAACAGATCAAAAAATGTTTTGCTTAAGAGGAAGCGGCATTGAGCCTGCTCCACTCGTTTTACTGCTGGGGCTGCACGGGTGCAGTTCTGCTTTTTAGTTATAAAAACCGTGCGGATTAAAATTACCGCACGGTTTTTTTGAGCAAATATTAATTTGTATATCGTTCATATGATTTACAGCTTAAATTGTTTCATATCTGCAGAAAGTTTTTCAATATCATCTGCTAAAGCAGATACCAGATCCGAAGATTTACGGACAACGGCATCGAGTTCCGTTGCCATAGCAGAAGTCTCTTCTGTGGAAGATGCATTGTCGGTTGCAAGCTGTGTCAGAGTATCAATACTCTCTGTGACAAGTTCACGCTGTGAGTTGACATTCTGGATTTTTCCGGTAATGGTCTGGATGGAAGCCATACAGGAATCAAGTGCACCCTTTAAATCCTCAAACATCTGCTGTGTGCTTTCAAGCGCTGCAACCTGCTCGTCAGATGCCTCACTCATTTTCTTCATCAGCTCCATAGATTTTTCAGAGTTCTGGCTTAATTCACTGATGATATTGTTGATCTCACTGACCGTCTGCGCAGACTGGGTGGCAAGTCCACCGATTTCTTCTGCAACAACCGCGAATCCACGTCCGGCTTCACCGGCTCTTGCTGCCTCAATGGAAGCATTTAAGGAAAGCAGGTTGGTCTGGGATGCAATTTCGCTGATCAGGGTAGCTGCCTGACTGATCTTGTTGACGGAATCATTTGTCTGGGCAGTCTGGTTATACATAGAATCAATATCAGTCTTGGTTGTAGAATTGACATCAATCAGTCTGTGTAAAGTTTCCATGGACTTATTGGAACGATCCTGCATCAGCTGTGCATTCTGATCAAGGGATTCCATTTCTGAGGAAGTATCTGCGATGCCATCGGCAATCTCAGCAATATTTTCAGAGGCACTTGAAGTTGATGCTGCCTGAGAGTTACTGTTTTGGGCAATTTCATTGATTGCAGTCGAAACGTTCTGGATAGATTCGTTCATGCTGTCAAAATTCTTTTTGAAATCCGAAACGGCGGACTGTAAATGAGAGGAAACTCCATCAATGTTGGAGATAAGTCCGACAACCTCCTGCTGTGCAAGATCAAGTGCACCGGCTGTTTTTCCAAGTTCATTGTTACTTGAAACATTGACTCCGGTAGTCAGGTCTCCGGTCGACATCCTGTTTGCAAAATTCTGAATCTCGATCAAAGGTTTGCAGATCGTATTACCGAAAATACGGGAAGCAATGAATACGATAACTGTAAAAATCAGATCAATTATAATTATGACTGTGATCATAGTATGGTATTTCGCCTGAACTTCGTTTTTGGAACTATTCATTTCCGCTTCCATATCATCTACATAGTTACCGGTGGAAACAACCCAGTTCCATGGGGTAAAGATTTGAGAGTACGCAATCTTTGGTGCTACGGTAACACCGTCGGCTTTCGTAAAATAAAATTCATTGAAGCCGCCGCCGTCAGAACCGGTCGAGACTTTCATGATCTCCTGAATGATCTTGACGCCATTCTGATCTGTCAGATCGTAACGGTTATTACCTTCCTGATCGGTTAAGATCGGATGCATAATGAGGTTGTAGTCGGTATCATCGATCCAGAAATAACCGCTTCCATCATCCCTGTAACGCATGTTGCGGACGATCTCTGCTGCTTCTTTTTTTGCTTCGTCTTCAGTCAGATCACCGTTTTGGGATTTGTCGTATTCTGCCTGTAAAATAGCGATGACAGACTGTACCTGACTTTTGATCTCAGTATTGTACCCATCTAACCTGGCATTTTCATAATTCTTGTTTGCCGTGGAAGTCATAGTGCTGATATTTGAAATTGAAATACCGCCAATGACTATGACAGATACAAGAACAATCATAAGACACATTAGTGTCAGTGAATTTTTTACGCTTTTGCTTTTCATGGATATCAAGCTCCCTTTCCTATAGGTTAATTACACTTATTTTACTATTTTTTGACAAAAAATGGTAGACATAAATTAAAAAAAATATGGTACTTTGGCTATGAAATTGTGGGTAATCACGAAAAAGTGTGAAAAGAAAAAAGGAAACACGAATATAAAGCAAATTGTGTTTCCTTTTGGAAGAGCGGAGACGGAGGGATTCGAACCCTCGTGCCCCGGAGGGCTAACGCATTTCGAGTGCGCCCCGTTATGACCACTTCGATACGTCTCCAGATATGTTTTTGCAAATACTTGATTAGTATACCATATTTTGAATGATTTGCAAGAGAAAAGTGGTTGTTGTAAATAGGTAGTGGATATGCTAGTATATTAAAAGTTTCATAGAGAAGATAATTGGTGCCGGCTGTTTTTATCCGGGAAATGGAGCAGTACATAAAGTACAGTATAGTTTTCATATTAAAAATAGGTTGGTTAAAAGGGAAACAGGTGCGATTCCTGTACGATCTCGTCACTGTGATTAGGGAGTGCAGATTCCAAAGATAAGTCACTGATGTACTTTGCAGTATGTTGGGAAGGCGGAATCTGTGTGATGATCTTTCAGCCAGGAAACCTGCCAGTTGTCTGGTACAGGGAAATATTTCCCGGATCACGAGTAATTGGTCGTACCGTAAATGTAGGCTGTCAGATTGTCAGCTTATTTATGCAGACTTATTACTCCGCCCTCAAATAAGGCGGAGTGTTTCTTTGTGTGGAAAAATTCCACTGTGTACTATGAACGATACATTATATTATAATAAGGAGAGCATTATGAAGAAAAGAACCATTGCGTTACTTACCACATTAGCGCTTGCAACAGGTATGGTCGCCGGATGCGGAAGCAACACAGCAGCAACAGACACAGCAAAAACCTCTGAGACAGTATCTTCAGAGAAAACAGAGGCAACGGAAACCGTAGAGAGCACGGAAGTTGACGATCAGGCGGCAGCCGATCACGTCGCAGAACTGATCGATGCGATCTATGTTCAGACAAGAAATGATGATACGGACGCACAGTGTGCAGAGGCAAAAGAGGCATGGGATGCATTGACAGATGCACAGAAGGAATTAGTTTCCGGCGAGAACGCAGATCCGGATTATTTCGGAAGAGATACAGGAGATGCCTCAAAGGATGATCCGTTAAATGAAGATAATATCGGAGAAAATGAAATTCTGGTTGTAAGCTTTGGTACATCTTTCAATGACAGCCGTGCAGAGGATATCGGTGGTGTGGAAAAAGCACTTCAGGCAGCATATCCGGACTGGTCTGTAAGAAGAGCATTTACAGCACAGATCATCATCAACCATGTACAGGCAAGAGATGACGAAAAGATTGATAATGTGGATCAGGCATTAGAGAGAGCTGTTGACAACGGAGTAAAAAATCTTGTTGTTCAGCCGACACACTTAATGCATGGTGCAGAGTATGACGAGCTGGTAGAGACACTTGACAATTACAAAGACAAATTTGAGACAGTTACCGTTGCAGAGCCAATGCTTGGTGAAGTAGGATCTGACGCAACTGTGATCAATGAGGATAAGGCAAAAGTTGCAGAAGCAATTACAGCAGAGGCAGTAAAGACAGCAGGATATGATTCTTTAGATGCAGCAAAAGAAGATGGAACTGCATTCGTATTTATGGGACATGGAACTTCTCATTCTGCAAAAGTAAGCTACAGCCAGATGGCAGCACAGATGAAAGATCTTTCCTATGATAATGTGTTTATCGGAACTGTTGAGGGTGAGCCGGAAGAGACAGCATGCGAAAATGTGATTGAGGCAGTAAAAGAAGCCGGTTATACAAAAGTTGTTTTAAGACCTCTTATGGTTGTTGCAGGAGATCATGCAAACAACGATATGGCAGGTGACGACGAAGATTCCTGGAAGAGCCAGTTCACAGCAAGTGGATATTTTGACAGCGTTGATACACAGATTTCAGGACTTGGAAGAATCGAAGCAATCCAGCAGATCTATATTGATCATACAAAAGATGCAATTGATTCCCTTGGAAACCTTGAGTCAACATCCACCACAGAGAGTACCGTTGGTACTCTCGAGGATGGTGTTTACACCGCAAAGTTTGATACAGACAGCAGCATGTTTCATGTAAATGAGGCAGATGAGGGACGTGGTATCCTTACCGTAGAAAACGGAAAAATGACGATCCATATCAGCCTTGTTTCAAAAAAAATTGTAAATCTGTTTGTCGGAACAGCAGATGATGCGAAAAAAGACGGTGCTGATATTTTAGAGCCGACAACGGATACCGTAAAATACAGTGATGGAACCACCGACGAGGTATATGGTTTTGATGTGCCGGTAGAAGCATTAGATGAAGAATTTGATCTTGCAATCCTCGGCACAAAAGGCGAGTGGTACGATCACAAAGTAAGCGTTTCTGATCCGCAGGAGACAGATAACTAATAAATGGAGATTTGTATGAATAAAAAGAGAGTGACCGCAGTAATCTTATCCGCAATGATGTGCATGCAGATATTCACGGGATGCGGTGCAAAAAATAATGCCGCTGCAGTAGAAGGCGGGGCTGGTCAGACAGCCACGGAAAGTGCACAGGGAGCGGCAGGTACAGTCACAGAGGAAAATGCACAGACAGCAGAGGAAAATGTGCAGGGAACGGCAGATCAGGATGGAACAGAAGAAAGCATGACTGGAAATGATGCCGCAGAACGGGCAGACAGCACAGAAGTTTCAGTTCCTGAGGATGGCGAATATACGGTGGAAGTCACATTAGAAGGCGGCAGCGGAAAAGCAACTGTGGATTCACAGGCGAAAGTTACTGTGAAGGATGGAGTGGCATATGCGACGATCACATGGAGCAGTACGCATTACGATTACATGATCGTGAACGGGGAGAAATATCTCAATGAAAATGAAGGTGGAAACTCTACATTCACATTTCCAATTGATGGAATCCCATGTGAGATGGATGTGATCGGTGATACGACGGCAATGAGTACGCCGCATGAGATTGATTACACCCTGACTTTTCAATTTCCGGAAACGGCAGGTTTTAAAGACTTAGACTGCAATGGGCGTATGGAGTTATCCTACGCCGACCAGTTTGAAGTAGAACAATATGGTGCTTATAAGCTGATTACGATCGTGGATAACGGTCGTTTTTTGCTTGTGCCAAAAGGTGTCAAAGTGCCGGCGGATGTTCCGGCAGATGTGACAGTTTTACAACAGCCGCTTGAAAATGTATATCTGGTGTCGAGTGCGGTGATGGATTTAGTCTGCCAGATCGGTGCTGTCTCCGATCTGAAATATACAGGAGTAAAAGAAAAAGACTGGTATGTAAAAGAGGCGGCAGATGCGATGGCAGCGGGAAATCTGATCTATGCCGGGAAATACAGTGCGCCTGACTATGAACTTTTACTTTCCGGTGGATGCACGTTTGCGATTGAAAATACGATGATTACGCACAACCCGGAAGTGAAAGAAAAATTAGAAGAACTTGGGATCAAGGTCATGATCGAGCGCTCCAGCTATGAAAAGCACCCGCTTGGAAGACTCGAATGGATAAAGCTTTTTGGCGTTTTGTTCGGGAGAGAACAGCAGGCCAAAGCGTTTTTTGATGCGCAGGCAGCACATATTGAGCCGATTTTGGAAAAAGAAAAAACGGGGCTGTCGGTAGCATTTTTTGCAGTTGCATCGGATGGAACGATTACGGTACGGAAACCAAATGATTATGTATCATCAATGATCGAACTTGCGGGGGGCACTTATTCCTTAAATGGTTATGTCCCGGAAGAGGAAAATGCACTCTCCACATTAAAAATGCAGATGGAAGATTTCTATGCGGCCGAAAAAGATGCTGACATTCTCATTTACAATGGTACAATAGAGGGAGAACTGACATCGATCGCTGAACTGGTACAGAAAAACAGTCTGTTTGCCGACTTTAAAGCAGTAAAATCAGGACAGGTCTACACAACCGGAAACAATTTTTACCAGCAGACCAGTGGAACCTGTGATTTCATTGAGGATCTCAATAAGGTACTGAATGGGGAAACGGATGCAGAGTACCGGTTTTTGAAGAAAATCAACTGACAGGAATTCATATAAACCAGAGGAAATCATGAAAAAACGTTATATCATCTCTTTTGTTGTTGCAATTATCATATTATCGGTATTGTTTTTATGGAATGTCGGATCGGGAAGTGTGGACATATCCACATCGGATCTGTTTACAATCCTTGCGGGAAGTGGAAAAGATGAGACATTTTCACAGATCGTGTGGAAAATCAGACTGCCGCGCATCCTTGCTGCGATCTTGTTAGGAGGAGCACTGTCAGTGTCGGGATTTTTACTCCAGAGCTTTTTCCAGAATCCGATTGCAGGACCGTATGTGCTTGGAATTTCATCCGGCGCAAAACTGGTGGTGGCGCTTACCATGATTTTCCTGCTGGAAAAAGGCATTATGATCAGTTCCTTTGGCATGGTTATGGCTGCGTTTGTGGGTTCCATGCTTGCCATGGGATTCGTGCTTTTAATTTCATTTCGCGTGTCAAAAATGTCGCTGCTGGTGGTCTGTGGGATCATGATCGGTTATATCTGTTCCGCCATCACGGACTTTGGCGTCACATTTGCTAGCGATTCGAATATCGTCAATCTTCACAACTGGTCGATGGGAAGTTTTTCCGGCATGACATGGGAAAATATAAAAATGATCGTCGTGATCGTCGGCGCAGCAGTGCTTGTGACTTTTTGTCTGGCAAAACCGATCGGGGCATATCAGATGGGGGAGGCATATGCCAGAAATATTGGTGTCAATGTAAAAGTGTTGAGGGTCACGATGATTCTTTTATCAAGCCTTCTGTCTGCCTGCGTGACGGCATTTGCGGGACCGATCTCCTTTGTCGGAATTGCAGTGCCGCATCTGGTGAGGATGGCGACAAAAACAGCGCGCCCGATTATCCTGATTC
>OHDC01000761.1_pt1 | contig 15933 bp, 14 predicted proteins | sample 1566851 | NCBI WGS metagenome assembly OHDC01 (sample SAMEA3879590, study PRJEB24766) | human gut metagenome | biome: human-associated habitat; feature: feces | place: USA | collected 1985/1987 | reverse complement strand
TCAATCTGCTGCTTTTCCTTGACGCACTCTACACCATACAGAGTCTTTACATCTATGATACCAATGCCCCGCAGTTCAATAAAATGCCGGGTCACTTCCGGAGAAGTTCCGATCAGTGTATGTTCATTGATCTTTCGGATTTCCACTACATCATCCGTAACCAGACGATGTCCGCGGCGGATCAGTTCCAGAGCCGCCTCGCTTTTTCCGATTCCACTGTCTCCTGTAATCATGAGACCCTCGCCATATACATCGACCAGAACCCCGTGAACGGTAATACAGGGTGCCAGTTCTTCACCCAGTGTATAGATCAGCTCTGCCATAAATTCAGAAGTCGGACGATCCGTACCAAGAACCGGCACTTCATTTTTTATTGCCTCTTCTAAGAAAATTTCATCTGGCTGCAGACTGCGGCAGAAAATCACACATGGGATATCAAACTTCAGAAACGCATCATAACGGGTTTTCTTTTCCGCATCACTCATCTGCTGGATAAACGTATATTCTACATTTCCAATCATCTGTATTCTTGATTCCTCGAAATGTTCAAAATATCCGGTCAGCTGTAATGCCGGACGATTCACATCGCTGGAAATAATCTTACATTTTTTCAGATTGATATCCGGCGTAAAATTTTTCAGATTTAAAACCTGCGCAACTTTTGCAACACTAACACTTCCATTTGACATATTCATTTCCCCCTGTGGCTCATATTAAGCAGTACCTGTGCCGGACTGCCTTTTTATAAACAGATTGTACCATGAATCTTTCCATATCACAAGTTGCTAAGCCGGTCCGGAATGCAGGGTATCATATACATTCTGTGCAGCCGCCAGATTCATGCTGTCGGTTTCTGCCAGTTCCTCCACAGATGCGTTTTTCATATTTTCCATAGACTGGAATCTGCGCATCAGTGCCTTTCTTCTGGCCGGTCCGATTCCCTCAATGTCATCTAAAATGGAATGCACCTGTGTCTTAGAACGCAAAGACCGGTGATACTCAATGGCAAACCGGTGTGCTTCATCCTGAATCCGGGTAATCAGTTTAAATCCCTCTCCATGCCGGTCAATCGGAATTTCCACATTGTGGAAATATAGTCCCCTTGTACGGTGATTGTCATCCTTGACCATACCGCAGACCGGAATATCCAGTCCCAATTCTTCCAGCACCTGCAGACAGATATTTACCTGGCCGCGTCCGCCATCCATCATGATGATATCCGGGAAACGTGTAAAACTGCCGACTTCCTGCGGCATATTTTTTTCTTCCAGTTCTTTCTGTTCCTGCATGCCGTGCGTAAACCGCCGGGTCAGAACCTCATGCATGGAAGCGTAATCATCCGGTCCTGATACCGTACGGAGTTTAAATTTCCGGTAATCGCTCCTCTTTGGCCGCCCCTTTTCATATACAATCATGGAACCGACGGTTTCAAATCCGTTGATATTGGAAATATCGTAAGCCTCCATACGGTTTAAGTCTTTCATGCCAAGCAGCTGTTCAATCTCTTTTACCGCGCCGATTGTGCGGCCTTCTTCTCTCTTGATCTTTTCTTTATCCTGACTGAGAACCAGCTGTGCATTTCTTGCAGCCAGTTCCACCAGTTTTTCTTTCAGTCCTTTTTGTGGAATTCTTATCGTCACTTTCCGCCCACGTTTTGCAGTCAGCCATTCCTCCAGTACTGGAATGTCTTCGATCGCCTCCTGCAGCATAATCTCCCGCGGAATAAATGGCGTGCCGGAATAATACTGTTTCACAAAATTTACCAGAATATCTCCCGTATTTTCTTCCGATCCCACGCGCACATGAAAATGATCCCTTCCGATAATCTTTCCACTGCGGATAAAAAACACCTGAACCACCGCATCCCGGTCATCACTCGCCAGTGCAATGATATCTTTGTCTTCTCCGTCCGTATTGGTAATTTTCTGTTTCTGGGCAATCTGGCTCACGCTGTTTAACAACTCACGGTATTCGATCGCCCGCTCAAACTCCATCTCCCCGGATGCCTTCTGCATGTTTTCTTTTAATTCACGTATTACCGGTCCATAGTTTCCATTTAAAAATTCCAGTGCCTTACTGACCTGCTTTCCATACGTCTCTTTATCCACATGCCCCTGACAGGGAGCATCACACTGATGAATATGATAATTCAAGCAGGCACGTTCTAATCCGATATCTCTCGGAAGCTTACGGTTACAGGTGCGCAGTTTATAAAGTTTATTGATCAGCTCTATCGTATCTTTTACCGCACCGGCACTCGTATACGGTCCAAAATAACGAGACTTATCTTTTTTTACCTGGCGGGAAAAAAGAACCCGCGGAAAATCTTCCTGCACCGTCACCCGGATATAAGGGTACGTCTTGTCATCCCGCAGCATCGTATTATATTTGGGTGTGTGCTCTTTGATCAGATTGCACTCCAGCACCAAAGCCTCCAGCTCGGAATCGGTAATAATATACTCAAACCGTGCAATATGCTCCACCATCTGTTTTTTCTTGATTCCCTCATCATGGCTGGGCTGAAAATACTGCCGTACCCTTTTGCGCAAACTGACTGCTTTTCCTATATATATGATTGCATCTGTTTTGTCATGCATAATATAAACTCCCGGTTGATCCGGGAGTTTACGCAATTCTTCCTGAAAGTCGAACATGATTTAATCCTCAAACATATCATCACTTACAAATGCGGCTTTGGAATCCTTTTTATCCTTCTCTGTGTCATCCGGCATCAGGGCTTCTTTATCCTCTTCCTGCGGAAGTCCTTTCATTTTGCGGAAAATCTTCATGAATTCCTTGCCGGTAATGGTTTCTTTTTCATACAGGTATTCACTGATATGATCAAGAATTTCACGATTTTCCGTCAGCATCTGCATTGCTTCATTGTAACTGTTATTAATAATAGAAAGCACTTCCTTATCAATCTGTCCTGCCGTGTCTTCTCCGCAGATCAGACCGGCTCTTCCATCCAGATACTGGTTTTCCACCGTAGCAAGACACATCATGCCAAACGTATCTGACATACCGTACATGGTGACCATGGCACGCGCGATCTTCGTTGCATTCTCGATATCGTTTGCTGCGCCGCTGGTTGCGGAATGGAATATAAGCACTTCTGCAGCACGTCCTGCCATAAACGTTGTAATCTTTGCAAGCAGTTCGTCCTTTGTTTCTAAATATTTTTCCTCTTCCGGTGTCTGCAGCGTATATCCCAGTGCCCCCATCGTACGCGGTACAATCGTGATTTTCTGTACCGGCTCCGTATTTTTCTGCAAAGCAGATACCAGCGCATGCCCTACCTCATGGTAGGAGACAATCTTGCGTTCTTTATCACTCATCACGCGGTCTTTTTTCTCTTTTCCACCGACAGCCACAAGTTCAAATGCTTCAAACAGATCCGACTGATTGACAAACTTTCGTCCATTCTTTACCGCATTGATGGCAGCCTCGTTAATCATATTGGCAAGATCCGATCCCACCAGACCGGCAGTGGCCAGCGCCAGTGCATCCAGATCTACCGTTTCATCCATGTGTACATCCTTAGAATGTACTTTTAAAGTTTCCAGACGTCCTTTCAGATCCGGCTTGTCAACAATGATCCGACGGTCAAAACGTCCCGGACGAAGCAGTGCCTTATCCAGAACTTCCGGACGGTTCGTTGCCGCAAGAATTAAAATACCTTTGGATGCATCAAATCCATCCATCTCCGCAAGCAGCTGGTTTAAGGTCTGTTCACGCTCATCATTGCCACCGCCATACCGGCTGTCACGGCTTTTACCGATTGCATCGATCTCATCAATAAAAATGATACACGGTGCCATCTTCTGCGCTTCCTTGAACAGATCACGCACACGGGAAGCACCCACGCCGACGAACATCTCAACAAAATCAGAACCTGCCAGGGAGAAAAACGGAACTTTTGCCTCTCCGGCAACTGCTTTTGCCAGCAATGTCTTACCGGTTCCAGGAGGTCCGACAAGAAGTGCCCCCTTCGGGAGCTTTGCCCCGATATCGCTGTATTTCTTCGGATTGTGCAGAAAATCCACCACTTCCTGCAGGGATTCCTTTGCCTCGTCCTGTCCGGCTACATCTTTAAATGTCACACCGGTTGTTTTCTCCACATATACTTTGGCGGTTGATTTTCCAACCCCCATGGCTCCTCCGCCCATCCGGCGCATCAGGAATCCAAAAAGAATCCAGATCAGTACCAGCGGAATAACAAAGCTTAAAATGTTTACCAGCCATGCCGAAGTATTGTCCGGCACGGATGCCGAAATTTCAATTGCTTTCCCCTCTGATGTCTTTGCACTCTTGAGTGTCGTGATCAGATCCGGATCATTGACAATTCCGGTGTAATATGTTATCTCATATGGTTTTTTATCGTCCACCAGTGTGTAATCCATCTCATAATTGCTGAATTCCACCGTTTTGACATTATTCTTTTCCAGCTGTTTTAGGAATTCGGAGTATGTAGTTTCCTTCGAACTCATCTGTGAAAACCGGTTGGCAAAAAATGACAGGAAAAAGAGTGCCACCAGAGTGACCATGATAAATCCCAGGATCATCTGTCCGTTATGATTGTCTTTCTTTCCTCCGTTGTTGCCACCATTGTTTCCGTTATTACCGTTGTTTCCGTTGTTTCCATTATTTCCGTTATTATAATTATTGCCACCGTTATAGTTTCCGTTGTTATAATTATTCGGTGCCTGATTGTCCATAAGCCCTCCACTTGTATATCTCTTGTAATCAATACCCTTATTATATGTAATAAGAAACGCAAAATCAACATTTTGTTCGAGAACTTTTCCTATCCTTTCTAAACTTTTTATAAAAAAGTGTGGAATATTTTCGTTGTCCGCTGTATAATATTAAACTATGGTAGTTTAGATAAAAACTTAGGAGGAAAATTATGCCTGTAAAATACGTCTTTGTCACTGGCGGTGTCGTATCTGGTCTTGGAAAAGGTATCACTGCTGCATCTTTAGGACGTCTGCTCAAAGCGCGTGGCTACAAAGTCACCATGCAGAAGTTCGATCCATATATCAACATTGATCCGGGAACCATGAACCCGATTCAGCACGGTGAAGTGTTCGTAACGGATGATGGAGCGGAAACCGATCTGGATCTCGGTCACTACGAGCGCTTCATCGACGAAAGTCTGACAAAGAATTCCAATGTGACAACCGGTAAGGTTTACTGGTCTGTTCTTCAGAAAGAACGTCGTGGAGATTATGGCGGAGGAACCGTACAGGTAATCCCGCATATTACCAACGAGATCAAGAGCCGTTTTTACCGTAATTTCACATCCGATGATATGCATATTGCAATTATAGAAGTCGGCGGAACCGTCGGAGATATCGAAAGCCAGCCTTTCCTTGAAGCAATCCGTCAGTTCCAGCACGAAGTGGGACATGAGAATGCGATTCTCTGTCACGTTACCCTGATTCCGTACCTGCGCGCCTCACAGGAATTAAAGACCAAGCCTACCCAGGCAAGTGTCAAGGAACTGCAGGGTATGGGTATCCAGCCGGATATCATCGTCTGCCGTTCCGAGCAGCCGTTAGATCAGGGATTAAAGGACAAGATCGCACTGTTTTGTAATGTTCCGAACACACATGTACTGCAGAATCTGGATGTTGAGTATTTATATGAAGCTCCACTGGCGATGGAAAAAGAAAATCTTGCGAAAATTGCCTGTGAGTGTTTAAATCTTGACTGTCCAGAACCGGATTTAAGTGACTGGAAGTCCATGGTCAATGATCTGCGTCATCCGGACAAGGAAGTCCGGATTGCACTGGTCGGAAAATATACCGCATTACACGATGCTTACATTTCCGTTGTGGAAGCTTTAAAGCACGGCGGTATTCCAGAGCATGCAACCATCGACATTAAATGGGTAGACTCCGAAGAATTAAATGTAGACAATGTAGATGAGGTGCTGGGTGATGTAAACGGTATCCTTGTTCCCGGCGGATTCGGTCTGCGCGGTGTCGAGGGAATGATCCTTGCCGCACGCTATGCCCGCGAGAACAAGATTCCGTACCTTGGTCTCTGCCTCGGCATGCAGGTATCCATCATTGAATTTGCACGTCACGTATGCGGATTCAACGATGCACACAGTATCGAACTTGACCCGAACACAACACATCCGGTCATTGCACTGATGCCGGATCAGGACGGTGTCGAGGATATCGGTGGTACCTTAAGACTCGGCGCTTATCCTTGTGTACTGGACAAGGATTCCAAAGCATATGAAGTATACGGAACCACTGAGATTTCCGAGCGTCATCGTCATCGTTATGAAGTAAACAATGATTATCGTGCCACTCTCACCGAGCATGGCATGAAACTTTGCGGAACTTCTCCGGACGGAAGAATTGTAGAAATGATCGAACTCCCGGATCACCCATGGTTTATTGCCACACAGGCACATCCGGAATTAAAATCCAGACCAAACCGTCCACATCCACTGTTCCGTGGTTTTGTGGAAGCAGCAACCAAGTGTAAACGATAATGGTATTCCCGGCGGTTTTTCCGCCGGGTTTTCACTTTATTTGAAAGAGGAGAACTGCCATGCCCAAATCTGTGAATCAAAAACAAAAGCTGTTATTCCTTCTGGATTATCTGCGTCAGAACACGGATGAAACCCATACCGTCACTACCCCACAGATCATCGACCATCTCGCGGCAAACGGCATCCGGGCGGAGCGTAAAAGCATCTATAACGATATCCAGACGCTTTGTGATTATGGTTATGACATCATCCGGACCGAAGGCGCGCATGCCGGTTACCGCATAGCAGACCGCACATTTGAGCTGCCGGAAGTCAAACTGCTTGTTGACCTGGTACAGTCTTCCAAATTTATTACCACAAAGAAATCACGGCAGCTGATTGGCAAACTGGAACAGCTTGTCAGTAAAAACGATGCGAAAAAACTACAGCGTCAGGTTGTCGTTGCAGACCGCAACAAAACCAGCAATGAAAAAATCTATTACAGCGTGGATGTCATCCATTCTGCCATTGCAGAAAACCGGCAGATCCGTTTCCACTACTTCGACTGGAATGTCAGAAAAGAAATGCAGCTGCGCAAAGACGGCAGATTCTATCAGGTCAGCCCCTGGCTTCTTACCTGGGATGACGAAAACTATTATCTTGTTGCCTATGACGCGGATGCCGGGAAAATGAAACATTACCGTGTCGACAAGATGCTTGATCTCTCCGCTGTGGATCAGGCGCGGTGCGGACAGACCGATTACGAACAGATGGATATCGCCTCTTATTCCCGCAAAAATTTCGGCATGTTTGCCGGGGAAGAGACAACCGTACAGCTTCTGTGCGATACTTCCATGACCGGTGTCATCATTGACCGTTTCGGTGCCGGTGTAGCCATGCGCCCCTACGACGATACCCACATTCTCGCGCGGGCACAGGTCGCTGTCAGTCCACAGTTTTTTGGCTGGCTTGCCGGCTTATCCACACATATCCGTGTGATTTCCCCGGATTCCGTTGTCAATGAATACCAAATTTTTCTGCAGGAAATCCTGCGCAGTTATACCGATATGCAATAATCGTTTCCAAAGGAGGAATATACTATGAATTTACCAAAAGATCCTGTCATGCTTCTGTCTGTTGTCAACACACAGCTGCGTGATCATTACCCGACACTTACCGAACTTGCTGCCGCATATATGACCGATGCAGATGCAATTACAGAAACCCTTGCTGCCATCAATTATCATTACGATGAGGGGCAGAATCAGTTTATTTAACAGGCAATCGCCTGATTCACTACATAAAAGGAGGGGAACTTTTGTATGGCCAGTTGTGATTTTTGTGCATACAATGAATATGATGAAGAGGACGAAGCGTACTACTGCTCCGTCAATATGGATGAAGACGATATGGCTCGTTTTGTCCAGAGTAATTACAAGGAATGTCCCTTTTACCGTTCCGGGGACGAATACAAAGTTGTACGGCACCAGATGTAACCTGGTGCCGTTTTCGTAAAATACTAATTATATTATGTTTCTGCCCACACATCCATAGACTTCTTTCCATGCTTTCTGCCCCACAAATACAGCAATACACATGCCACAAGAAGTACAACATCCGCAAGGAGCGTTCCCTCGATACCAAATCCAACGTTATACGCAAAACTGTCCCTGGCGGTTGCTGCATCCAGTTTAAATACCGAATACGGCACATTGATCCCACTGTTTGGCAAGCCAAAGAGAATGTTCTGCGTAAAATTCCATGCTGTATGTACGGCAAACGCACACCAGAGACTGTCCATGTAATATACCATGAGGGAAAACAAAATTCCGACCAGAAAAATATTCAGGACAGAAAGCACCGTAACTCCGTTATTTGCCAGATGCAGCAACGCAAACAGCAGTGCATTTCCGACAATTGCAACCACCGGATTTTTATAACTTCTGCGCAGTTTCTGATATAGAAATCCCCTGCACAGCAGTTCCTCTGCCGACGACTGGATAAACACGGTCAGAAACACAACCACAAACCACAGCGGATGAATGGCATCGTAGGTCAGCACAATATCATGGTGCAGCCATGCAATCAGAATACAAAATCCATTCAGTGCAAATCCCAGAACCAAACCGAACAGCAGATATTTCCAGTTATTTCCCTGTGGTTTCGTGCCGACTGCCTGTAAAATCGGACGATACCGATCCAGAACAATGCCACGGCCCAGATTCCCCAAAAAATCACATACATCAGTGTCGTATTCAAAAACGCAGAATTTAGTATCTCAGGGTTTCTTGCATAGGCAATCCCCACCGGGATTCCGAGAACAAAGTTTCCTAGAAATTGTCCTAAAACCATGAGAATCACAGTTTCAAGGTAAAGCACCGGAAGCGTATCAACAATTTTGTTTTTCAGCAATTTTTTCTTTTCCATTTGACTGAAACTCCTTTTCTTTTATCTGTTTCTCATTATATCTTTGCACGCTTAATGTTTTACCTGTTGTATCTTAACGCTTCCTTAAACTGCCGTTTAACGAAGACGGAAGTCTATTGGTTTTATCCACACTATTTGGTATCTTTATTTCGATGTACCAATTTTGCCTGCCGGTTGATCAGACGTCCGATCAGTTCTACCGACTCATCAATTCCGTAGCATGCACTGTTGATACACAGATCATAATTGATCGCATCGCCCCAGCGCTTACCGGTAAAGGAATGATAATAATCCTGGTGCTTGTGATCCATCTTGCGCACCAGATTAATGGCCTGTTTCAAATCCAGATTTTTCAGTTCCATCATACGGCGCACACGGATCGCAAACGGTGCCGTAATATAGATACTGATATGTGGAATATGCTGTCCGGTCAGTACGACATCCGCAGCACGTCCCATAACAATCATATCTTCCTCTTTTGCCAGCTCACAGATTAAGGCACTCTGCCGGAAGAAAGATGCGTCTTTCTTTGACAGACCATGATAACGCTTAAAATCGCTGACTTTTGCCGCATCTGCCCCGAATTCTTTTGCATCTCTGCGATCTAGAATCTGATTCAATACCGATTCATCATAATAATTGATATGCAGTGCTTCCGCCAGTGCAAATCCAATATCAGTACCTGCACTTCCATGGGAACGGCTGATACAAATTACCAGATGATCCTTCTCAGAAAACTTCTTGCTCAGAATCGAAGAATTCATATCTGCCAGATCTTTATCCACAATATCTACCGAGCCAAAGCTCATCGGCAGATTTGCTATTTCTTCCAGAATATCATTATATTCAACCAAAAGGTCATGGCGTGCTTCTTTATTCCGGATACTTCTCGCCATGTTTCCGATCAGAGCCAGTTCACTTCGAAGCAAATGCCCCTGTGGATTGGAAACAATAAGCATGGTCAGGTCATCCAGCACACGCGCTTTTTCTCCGGTAAATGTCTTTCCGAGTCCAGAACCGGAAGTCTTGTACACCTTTTCATCCAGTTCATAGATGCGGTTCGCCAGCTTTCTGCATTGTTCTTTGTTGTCCATAGCCTTCTACCTCCTATAAAAAGAATACCAGTGTATCAATGATAAATACCGGAATCAAAAACTTCAGGGAACATAACATATAACCAAAGAATGACGGCATCTTGATACCGTTTTCATCCGAGATGGATTTCACCATAAAGTTCGGTGCATTTCCGATGTATGTGTTGGCTCCCATAAATACCGCACCACAGGAGATTGCCATAAGCATCTTGACCGCAACGGTTCCCACGGTTGTGGCAATACCACTGGTTGCGCCCAGTGTTCCTGCCGTTGTAAGGAATACCAGATAGGTTGGTGTATTGTCCAGGAAACTGGAAAGTGCACCGGTCGCCCAGAACATCTCTAAAGGTTTTGTCAGTCCCAGTTCCGCACCTTTGCTCTTTAAGATCATGAGTGCCGGCTGCATGGTAATAAAAATTCCGATAAACAGTACTGCAACTTCCTCAATGGCACCCCAGGTAAAGTGGTTCTTTGTGCGCACATCGGATTTCGTTGTCTTAAATGACAGAAACGCTGCAACCAGAATAATAATAATCTCGATCAGTGTCGGCACTGCCAGTCTTACGCTCCGGAAAATCGGAATACTGATAACGCTTCCGTCTGCATTCTGGAATGCTTTCATTCCCGGAAGAACGCCGCTTAATACAACACCTGCCACAATCATAACCATAAAAATAATGTTGTGCAGACCATTGACTTTAAAAGTAGTCGTTGGTCTGGAAATATCCGGACGCATGCCAAGTGCAATGTCTCTGCGGTATGCACGACGGTCGATAAAATAAAATACGGTCAGGAGAATTACCATATTAAATACCAGTACCGGGAACAGACGTAAACTCCAGGTAAACGGTACACCTCTCATAAATCCCATCAGAAGTGGCGGATCACCGATTGGTGTCAGACATCCACCCATATTGGAAATCAGGAAAATGAAGAAAACCATAATATGACTCTTATTTCTTCTCCAGGAATTCATCTGAATCATCGGCCGCACCAAAAGCATGCTGGCACCGGTTGTACCGATACAGCTTGAAAGCAGTGTTCCGATCGCCAGAAGTCCGGTATTCATACGCGGTGATCCGACAAAATCTCCTTCCAGATTAATATTTCCGGAAACACAAAACAGACCAAACAGCAATACAATAAAGGAAAGATAATCATTCACTATACATTCCAGAACTGTTTCTGCAGTCTCGCCTGCGCCGTATTTTACTGCAAACGGAATAATAAATAAAAGTGACCAGATGAGTACCGCCCAGCCTTTATTTTTGTCCCACCATTCTCCTTTTACCAGTGGGAAAATTGCGATACATAATAAAAGGCCGGCAAACGGTATGCACAGCCAAAGCGGTATGTTACCCATTTTCTTGTACCTCCTTATAATCTCTGTATATTTTACACCTCAGCCCCCAAAAAAGTAACCGCTAATTCGTCAAATAATTAACAAAGTTCCAATCTCCATTTCACTTATTTTTGTATATTTTCTCCATATAAAGAAAGCCTGCATCCACACGGTGTATTTTATTTCACAGGCAGCATTTTGTCACAAAATGAAGAGAAGCCTCTCCGTTCCCGGATCGGCTTCTCTTCGAGGAGTTTAGTTATGAAAATGTTTATTAAATAAAAAGGGAATAATGTAAAGGAATGATTTCCGTTTACATTGTCTAGTATATGCAAAAAATGTGTCCATATTATGTCCACTTCAAAAACAAATTCTAAAATCATATTCCAAAAATTTTAGAGACATTTTATATATTTAACAATTTCTTACATAATTCGATCTTGCTGTCATCGGTCAGACTGTTTTCAAATACCACCTGTCCACGTTTCTGCCGGCCGCAAAGCAGATCTTTCTCCTGCAGTCTTCTTTTCATCTCGCGTGCGGTTCCCTCGCCTCCGTCAAAAATTTTCACATTCTCCCCCAACACCTGCTGAATCTGTTTTCTGGCAAACGGATAATGTGTGCAGCCGAGTACCGCTGCATCCACCTGGTTTTCCCGGTAAGAATAAAGCAGATCTTCCAGATATTTATAAAGATCCTCTCCGTCGAGATCTCCCCGCTCAATAAAATCCATCAGCCCCGGACACGGCAACGGAAGAATTTGTGCTTTCTCTTTGTAGCGCTCCATCAGCACATGAAACTTTTCTTCATGAATTGTCATCGGGGTTGCCATCACAAGGACTTTGGGATGTTCCATGCAAAGTGCCGCCGGTTTCAGTGCCGGTTCAATCCCGACAATCGGAATATACGGATACATCTCGCGCAGTTTCCGGACAGCAGCACTGGTGGCTGTATTGCAGGCAACCACAAGACCTTTTGCCCCCTGGTCAAACAGCTTTCGTGCACATCCGATCGTCAGGTCCCGCACTTTTTCTTTTTCTTTTGTTCCGTATGGTGCATTTTTAGAATCACCGAAATAAATAAAATCTTCCTCCGGCATAATCCGGATCAGTTCCCGCAGGACACTGATTCCTCCCACTCCGGAGTCAAATACCGCAATTGGGTTTTCTCTTTGTAATTGATATTCCACAGATCTGTTATCCTTTCTTAATTGAAAAAACATGGTTCAGTTGTTATAATAGTAACTAGTAAATAGCAATGGAGAGTGACAACTATGCTGACTGAAAAAAATATTTCCGATAAATATAAATACTGTGAATTTTGCGGACGCACGCTTCCAAAACATTATGAAGGAACGCTATGTCCCACTTGTCAGGAAGCACAGCTTTTCCGGAATGTGCGGGATTATATCCGCGCCAACACTGTAAATGAATATGAAGTTGCAGAACATTTCCATATTCCTCTCCGGCAGATCAAAGAGTGGATTCGGGAAGGCCGGATCGAATATCATGAGGTCAACACAGCTTCCACTATCTCCGGCATGCACTGCCAGCGCTGTGGTGCTCCGGTTTCTTTCGGTACCCTGTGTCCGAATTGTCTGAAACTGATGAACACACAGGGCAGATCCGTTGCCCCTGCCATTTCACCGGATTCACGCATGCACTATCTCGATACCCCTTCTGACAAAACGAAATAAGAACTATCCACTCACAGGAAAGGGATGCCGGATTTCGGCACCCCTTTTTCTTACGCCTGTGTACTTCTGCGAATTACTTTTTGTCTGTATTTAAACTCCACTGCTTCCAGATATTTATCATCCGGTTCAAATTTGATCAGCAGTGTCTCGCCTTCCTTTTTCAGAACCATATCATAATATGCAGTATCTTTGTCATGAGAGGTATAATCAATCACCTTGACACCCTCTCTCTCGTATTGTGATACACTGCGATCTCCGGCCGGTGCAATCTGAATTACATCATCCATCGGATAACCTCCCAGTGACTTTCTGCGGTTCTTGTTTAAAACTTTTGCGAAGCGGACTTCCCCGTCAAAATAAGAATACTCAAACTCCTTGGAGTTTCCCATCAGAACAAACCAGACAATTCCGCATACCAGTGCAACCGGTAATGTAATGCCACTGGTCAGACATGCTGCAAGCAGACTCACTACTGCAAGTACAAGCATCAATGTCCCCACTACTTTTGCAACCACGGTCTTCCGGACCGGTACTAATACATATACTTCCAATCTTCTATCTCTCCTTCATTTGTAGTAATGTTAATTATACTCCATCCCACACTTTTTTTCCACTAGAGAATAATTTTTTCATAAATACAGTAGATTTTTTGTTCCCCAGCCCTTACAATAAGAGATATTATTTTTCGTTTATTTTCGGAGGTGCATATGATACATATTCCAACAGAAAAACTTGCAGATTTTGAAAAAAACATCCGTCGTGAATGGACCATGACCAATGGAATCGGCGGATACGCGGGAGGCTCCATCATCGGTGCCTGCAACCGGACACATCAGGGATATCTGATTGCCAGTCTGCATCCCCCGGTCGAGCGCTATCTGGTATTTTCCAAAACCAATGAAAAACTGACACAGGGAACCCATGTTTACAATCTGGAAACTTCCCAGCATGCCGGGAAAGGACATTCTCCCATCCGCACGCAAGGACAGCGTTTTTTAACGGATTTCTCCTGTGACGGAACTGTCTGCTTTTCCTATGCCGCCGGCAATATCCGTATGGACAAACATCTGGCCCTGCTGCGGGAATCAAACACAGTTGCGATCTCCTATACGATTACAAACCAGGGAGAGGAAGCCGGACTTTCCATCACCCCGCTTATGAATTTCCGGGAGCACAGTGCATCGTCTGCCGTTTCTGACCTGCAGTTTACCTGTGAGCCAAACACAGTGGGCGGTTTCACTCTGATCCCGGCTGCTGCACCCGGACTCTGCATCGAGCTTTCCTGCAGTGCCGGCAGACTTTTTCCACGTGAAAACCAATACGACGTGGATATGCAGTACCAGACGGAAGTAGACAACGAAACGGCAGGACTGGATACACATTTTTGCCCATATGATCTGCGTTTTACACTTCCGGCACACAGCAGTACAGAGATTTCCCTGCTTTGCACCGTCCACCCGGTACAGGACACCCCTGTGTTTTCCCGCCCGCAGGCAGATACCGCAGCAATCGAAATCGCACACGTACAGGAATATTATGATTCCTTAAAACAACAGGCGGGATATGGCGATGATGCTTTTGCCAATACACTTGTCGTGGCAGCAGACCAGTTTCTTGCCCGGCGCGATTCCACCGGACTTATGACAATCCTTGCAGGTCTTCCGTGGTTTACCGACTGGGGCAGAGATACCATGATCGCTTTTTCCGGGCTGACACTGGCCACCCGGCGGTTTTCGGATGCCCGGGAAATTCTTTCGACCTTTGCGCAGTATGTCCATCACGGCATGGTCCCGAATATGTTTCCGGATGACGGGCAGGACCCTCTCTATAACACTGCAGATGCCTCTCTGTGGTATTTTTATGCCGTGGACGCATATTTGAAGGTTACCGGACAACCATCGGATTATGACTATATACAGCGGCGTATTTACCCCGTTCTGCGTGAAATTATTCATGCCTATGCACACGGCACGGATTTTTCCATCTATATGGATGATGACGCCCTCATCCATGCCGGAAGCGGATTGGACCAGGTAACCTGGATGGACGTCCGTGTCGGTGACTGGGTAGCTACCCCGCGTCACGGAAAACCGGTAGAAATCAATGCACTGTGGTACAATGCGCTGTGCGTGACTGCGGAACTGGCAGAACATTTCAAAGAAGATTCCTCCGTTTACCGCCAGCTTGCCACTCGTGTATCTGCTTCTTTCCGAAAAGAATTCTGGAACGAAAAAGACGGATGTCTCTATGACGTTATTGAAGAAAACGGCAAAGATGCAAGCATCCGCCCCAACCAGATCTATGCCGTCAGCCTTCCACATACCATGCTCACAGCCAAACAGGCTCTGCAGGTGGTAAATACCGTAGAGGAAAAGCTGCTTGCCGGCCCCGGCATACGCTCCCTCTCTCCGGAACACAAAGACTATCACGGGATCTACTGTGGCTCTCTTCCGAAAAGAGATGCCGCTTACCATCAGGGAACCGCATGGGGATTTCTGATGGGCGGCTTTCTGACCGCTTACATGAAAGTCCACCACCACTCTCCGGAAGCAAAAAAACAGGCAATGGCATATCTTGCACCGGTACAGACCCACCTTTTGGAAGAGGGCTGCATTGGTTCTATTTCCGAAATTTTTGACGGTGATGCCCCGCATACCTGCCGTGGTTGCTATGCCCAGGCATGGAGCGTTGGAGAAATTCTGCGCTGCTACACACAGGATATTCAAAAAAATCAAAAATAATGATTTTTTTCTTGACAAGAAGATCTCACTCGGATATAATACTAAATGTTCCGCGTGAGATTTTCAATTAAGAAATCCACTGCAATGCCTAGTTAGCTCAGTTGGTAGAGCAGAGGACTGAAAATCCTCGTGTCTCTGGT
>OHDC01000758.1_pt1 | contig 15977 bp, 7 predicted proteins | sample 1566851 | NCBI WGS metagenome assembly OHDC01 (sample SAMEA3879590, study PRJEB24766) | human gut metagenome | biome: human-associated habitat; feature: feces | place: USA | collected 1985/1987 | reverse complement strand
CTGTTGCATTGGCTGCATCATTTGAGTTTATCTGCGATATTAACCCTGCAAGAGTTGTAGTATTACTTATGCTAAATGTTGCATCACCTACAATAAATGTTCCTTCTGTAACATCGCCGCGTCGGAAAAGACCTGAATTCATGATTACAGAATCCGAGTTTACGCAGTAAAGTTCTCTTGCACTTGATACGGTTTTGCCGTCAGAAGAAATACCTGTTATTGCTGCAAAGTTGGAGGTATCTGTTGTAGCTCCTACTTCTATAGAATCATCCGGATTTTTAGAGAATATTTTTAGGTATCCGTCTTCAAAAGTAAGGTCTACATCAGAGAAAGCAGCAGATATTCTTGAGCGCAAATCTCCGAAAGTTTCATCTTTCTTTATCTGTATAGTAGCTTTTTCCCCATTTTTATAAATCGACAGTGTTCCGTCGGAGATATTAAGCAGTCCCATTTTTGTATCGTAGCCTGCGTAATTGGCTACAGAAAGAGTTTTTTCTTCTATTTGTGTAGTTGTAGCTTTAGTGGTTTCTGAGCTAGCGGCGAATCCTCCTAAGTCCTGATGGTATTGCAGTCCTATTGTGGCCATAATACTTGAGTCTGTATTCGCCTGATCTATAGTGAAAGTATCGAATCCGCTCTGTATAATCAATTGTCCGTCAGAGGTCATAGAAGCTTCGAGTCCAAGTGCTTCAAACTTTTTAATCAATGAACCGAAGGTTTCGTTTTCGGTAATTTCGATTTTTGCATTTTCCCCGTTAACTATAATCGCGAGTGATCCTTCAGCTTTGAGGGTATCGCTTCCCCACGGTTTATTGAAGTAGCTGAGTAGTGTATCTTCTGTTGCGGCGGTAAAAGTGGTTACTAGTGTTGATGTTTGTTCAAGTCCTTCGTATTTATAGCTGGTATTATGGTTATTGGAGCCGAAAAGTTTTTCTACAACGTTAGAGGCGTTAGTAGTGCTATTGGACTTAGTTATGTATGAGTCACCTGAACCTATGATAGTAAGAATTGAGCTATCTCCGTCGGAAACGAGTGATGTTTCTATTCCGAAAGATTTTAGGGTATCGAGGAATGAGCCCATTGTTTCTCCGGTGGAGATGTATGCGGTATATTTTACGCCGTTATTGTAGATGTAGTATTCGCCGGTTGTAACTCCCAGTTTTGAAAGGAGAGTATCTCTTGTTACATCGGAGTCGATTGTGGTAGTAGTTACAACGTTAAGCGTTTCGCTTTCGTAGGTATTTGTCTGGATCCAGTTATTGAGGTCAATTCCGAGCAGTTCTAGAGCATTGGATGCTTGTCCGGTGCCTGTATATTTTTGGAGCAGGCTATTTCCTGTATTTTTAAGTATCAGCTGTCCATTTTCGTTAAGTACTGATTCAAAGCCATAGAGAGCCAGCTGATCCATTAGTGTTCCTATAGTATCGTCTGCGGTGAGTTCTATGTTTGTTTGTATACCGTCTTTGACTACGGTTATGAAGCCATCTTGATATGTTCCTTCGTTGATATCTGAGAGTTTAGTATCTCTGGTAACGGCTTTGATGACGTCTTTAGGGATAGTGAGTCCGTTGGATGTATAGATATTAACGAAATCCCATTCAGCGAAGAGTGTAGATACTATATTTGAGTTAGCTCCTGATGTTGCTGATGTAGCGAGGTATGTGTTATTATATGCGCCTACGGATATTGAGCCGTCTTCTGAGATATCTGCTATAAGGCCATTTCGGGCTAGCAGAGCCATGAAGTCATTTACAGTCATATCGGCGGTTATGTATTCTGTAGTACGAACGCCGTTGTTGTAGACGTAGAAAGCTCCTTCTGAGATATTAAGGTTATTTCCGTCTTTATCTTGCAGTTCGCTTAATTTTGTATTACCGTCAATTCTGTTATCGACTTCTACGGTGTATTCGAGGTTTTCGCTTATAGAGTCGTATCGGGTATTCCAGTTATCCGCAATATTAAGTTTTGCAAGGATATTTGATGCACCAGAGGAGATTCCTTGTGTAGTCATGTAGCTGTTATTTGTGCCGTCAAAGTATAGTTTTCCGTTAGAGTCAAGGCCCATTGTTATTCCGTATTGTGAGAGTTTGGAGGCAAGAGTTTGGAGTGTATCTTCGTTATTAATATTAACGAGGTATCGGGTACCGTCTTGATATACGTAGATATTTCCGCTTGTGATGCCTAGTGAGCTGCCGTTTTTATCTGTTAGCTGGTTTAGTTTTGTATCCAGGGTTGTTTCTTTAACTATAGTTTCGTAGTCAGCGAGGTGGTCGGAGGTTTGTGTAATTTCACCGAGTGACCAGTCTGTGAGTCCGAACACATCTAGGATATTTGATCCTCCGGTTATTGAGGTCAGGTAGCTTTCGCCTATACCAGACACAGAGAGTCTTCCTGCGGCATCGATATCGGAGTTAAATCCGTATTCTGCGAGGAGGTTCATGAAGTCGGCTACGGTTTTGATTTGGGTAGTATCTATATTTACAGTATAGTTAACGCCTTGTTGTGTAATGAGGATATTTCCGCTTGTTATTCCGAAAGCAGCGAGCGGTGTATCTTTTGTCATAGGTCCTATAGTTGTTTGTATTAAGTTTGTGGATATATTGTATGTATTGCTAGTGCCGTAGTCTTTTGAGTAATTAGTTCCCATCAGTAGTTCACCGAGGTTACCGGATATATCGAAGTCGGTGAGTGTAGAGGAGTTTACAGTGAATTTCCCGAGCGCATCTAGAGAGGCTTGGATTCCGTATTCAGCGAGTTTATCAATGACGTCGTAGATAGTTTGTGTTCTGGAGAATGTAAGGGTTACCAGTTTATTTCCTGCGTCGGAAGTTGTGGACAGAATAATTGTACCGTTTCCGGTTCCCATGGTTTTGCCTGTTGAGTCGGAGAGGTTTCCGAGCTGTGTTGCGCCTGTAGCGGCGACTTTTACTGTATGTGAGAGGATATTTGAGGTTCTGTTCACAGTTACAGTTTGGACGTTATTGATAACGTTGGAGAGTTTAAGTGCGGTAAGGATATTTGAACCTCCGGATGCGGCTTGCATGTATACGTTACCGATACCTTCGATTGATACTTTTCCGGAGGAATCTATATTACCAACGAGTCCGTATTTTGATATTTGAGTAAAGAATTCGGATAATGTTGAGGATGCATTGACGCTAATAGTTGTGAATTTTCCGTTAGTTTGGTGTATAATCAGGTTTCCGTTACCGTTATTAAACCCGTTTATATTAGAGAGTTTAGTATCGTAGTCAATTTTAATGTTATTACTAGTAGAAACGAGGTCACCGGAAGTTTTGTTATCACATATAGTTTTTGTTGTAGTTATATATGATTCATTAGCGCCTGCTTTAAGTTTGAGGGCATTTTTTACGTTATCGGAGATATTTTGGATAAATCCGTTTGGTGTTCCTGTGAGAGTCAGCTTACCGTCTTTAATGCTTCCTGAGATACCGAGTCCTGCGAGGGTTGTGAGGGTATCGTCTATGGTATCGGAGGTTTTGACGGTAATTGTGTAGTAAGCACCTTCGTAGCCTACGGTGATGGTGCCGTTTGCGCTCATGCCCAGCTGGGCGTAGGTTGTGCTGCTGTTAAGGCTTAGGGTGGAGTTATACTGTTGTTTATTGGAGTTTGTGTTGTAGTAATGGGTTTCCGTGACGGTTGTATACGTATTATTAAGGCCTGTATTGAATTTCAGGGCGTTTTTGACATTATCTGTCATTCCGGAGATGTAGCCTTCTTCTGTGCCGGTAATATTTAGTTTACCGTCGTGGACTGAGCCGGATACGTTGTAGCCGGCAAGTGTGGATATGATATCATCAAGGGTATCAGAGCTTTTTACGGTTACTATATACTGGGTGCCGTTTGAGATGACGGTTATATATCCCGTGTCTGCTCCTTTGATACCAAGAAGTTCAAATAGTGTGTCGGTGGTCATGTTGGCTATTGTGTCGTATAGCTGCTGATCTGAGGTTGAATTCGTTAAAATTGTTACTGCAACGGCTCCACCGCCGCCTGACCCAGAGCCTCCTGTGCCTGGTTCGTAGTTGCGGTACAAGATGATGGAATTCGTATTTACCGGACGTTGGACGGTGTAGTATGAATAACTTTGATTAGTGGTCGATGATGTTTTTCCTGTCGAAGTAATTATTAACTGAGGAGTCTTACCACTCTCATATTTCCATCCCTTATCTGTAGTAAAGCCTCTATCAGTCATAGTTGCCTGATCCTGCATTTGAGTTAGCGAAAGCCCCGTAACTTGATACCCCTGCGAAGCTGTATTAGCATTGTTGTAAACACAGCCTGACATACTTGCTGCGTTTGAGTCACCAAAAAACCCTTTTCCAGAGCTTACTGTACCAGAAGCATAACAGGTATATATATAAATATCACCATCCATCGGATAAGAATCACTTGAGCTAACTTCATGAGCATATCCAACAAAGCCACCAGTATAGGTAGAATTACTTCCAGTAACATTACCACTGGCAAAGCTAGTTTCGATATAGACTTGATAGTAGCTATCACCATTATTACTATCTGCATAAATGCGTCCTGCAAATCCACCAACATTTGAACTTCCGGTAACGTTACCAGTCGTATAGCAGCTATTTATTGTAATATGCCCATTTGTTCTAATATCCCCTATTAAACCACCAACATATGAAGAATTTGCTGCAGTTATATTTCCAGTAGAATAACTTTTAGATACAACAATGGAAGAGCTGGAAAGTTGTCCAATCAATCCCCCAATATAGTTTCCTGTGCCACTATTATTGATATTCATATTAGAATTGCAATTGTTAACATTGCCATTAGACATAGAACCTATAATACCACCGATAGAGCTACTGCTTCCTGATGCATTTATCATTCCCGAAGCGGTACAATTAGTTATTACACTTGCAGACACACCAGCAATCCCGCCAACACAGCCGGTGCCTGTTGCGGTGATAGTACCATTGTAAGAAGATTGAGAAATTGTAGCACTATTAGCATATCCAACAATACCACCAACATAATTGCCACCAGAGCCGGTAATACTCATTGTAGCATTACAATTTGAAATAGTACTTGAACTTTTTATACTTCCAGCAATACCGCCTACATAACCACTTGTAGCTTTTACTGTACCAGTCACATTTGCATTTAAATTTGATAGGCTGATGTCACTTGACCCAACATATCCCCCAATACAGTTGCTTCCTGATACATTAATAGTACCTTTTATTGATATTTTATCGTACGAAGCTGCAGAGCCAAATACACCAGTAAAACCTCCTGCTTTACCACTAGAAGAAGTCACATTTACATCTTGCACAAATGAATTTCTTACACTGCTATTAATATATCCAGCGAGTCCGCCGACATATCCACTACCATTAATATTAATATTTCCAGAAGTGTATGAGGAAGCAATTGTATTAGTTGCCTGACCAGTAATAGCTCCAACGTAGCTGTTTCCATTAACATTAACGTTTCCTTTAACGAAACAGTTCGAGATAGTACCGGCGGAATTACCGACAATGACGCCAGTATAGTCACCTCCAGTTACCTTAGCATTTTCGACTCCGAGGTCAAGAATTCTAGCAGTGGAGCCAGTTACCCCGAAGATACCAACCCCGGTTGTACCACTTTGAGAGATCGAAACATTCGAGATCACGTGCCCGTTCCCGTAGAAGGTCCCCATGAATTTATGTTCGTCAGTACCAATCGGAATGTATCCCGGCGTGTTAGCCATATCAATATCGCCCGTCAGAATGAAAGTACAGTTGGATGTCTGTCCAGAGTTAACAAGAGAAGCAAGCTTGTTTAGGTCAGATAAAGAACTAATAGAGTACAGGTTGCCCGCAGTAAGAGTACTTACACTGCCAATTGCAATAGCAGCTTCAGCACTAGATTGGGTAATAACTGTAAGGAAGTTAGTAGCGACTTGTTTAGTGGTCACGCCAACCCCAATTTGTGTAAGCAGTCCTCCGGTAGTAGCATCTTCCGCATAAATGCCGTTGTCGTTGTCAAGCTTAAGAATGTTGTCCTCTAACTTAGCGTCTATACCGTATTTTGTGAAGAAGTTAATAAGATCAGAGATTTTAGCATATCCGTAGAATTCCTGTGAAGCAATAATGGCTCCATCGGAAGATTTAATGTTAATAGTCGTCGTGGATCCAAGGAAATAAGCGAATTGAGCAAGTAAAGCTTCTTCAACTGTAGCTCCGCCTTCAATAGTAGAACCTGGCGTTCCTCCTCCACCTCCAGTCCCTACGCCAATGTATTTGACGACAGAAATCCCTAACTTGTCAGCCACATCCCCCGACACATAGTTAGCATTCTCAGACTTAAGTGTAATGATCCCATTAACCATTTTTGCTTCAATACCATTTAACTTAAGCATTTCAAATAAATCTTCAAATGTCATCGTCTGAGTCACCGTAATGGTATCTATGGGCTGCTTACTCCTGTTGCTTATAATCAAAGTATTTCCTGAAGAAACATCAATGCACGAACTAATAAGGGTGTCTTTTGTTGCGACTTCAGTATTTGTATATGTAACAGCTGCAGATGATGTATTGGCCTTTCCAACAGTGGTTGTAGTCGTGTAAGATTCAGTTTTAATTCCGAGTGTTGCAAGCAGATTCGACCCGGAAGCGTCAGTCACATATGCTCCATCAGCAGATGTGAGTGTAATAATCCCCTCCGAAATCACACCTTGTATTCCATACTGGTCTAAAATATCAAATACCCCATCTATAGTTGTATTATTAGCAATCACCGTATTCAGAGTAGTACCATCAGATTTATGTACCGTGATTGTATTAGCCTTGTTAATTCCAATCTGAGCGAGAGTGTTGTTAATAGTAGCATTATTGGCAACAGTGTATGATACTACAGCCGTAGAAGTGGAAGATTTTCCGACCGTAGTTGTTACGGTAATAGTCGTAGGTGTCATTCCGAATGCATCAATAATCGGCCCCTTCACATAATTTCCTGATGGCGAATCAAATGAAATTAACCCGTCATTAATCTGTGCATTAATATCATGCTTAGCGAGTTCCTTGAATAACTCATCCAGTGTAGTTGTGGTGCTAATAGTAATTGTAGCAATAGGGTTGTTGTCCTTGTTATAAACAGTAATCTCGTTGTTCGCGGAATTGACAGCAATAATAGAATTAATAGTCGTCGTCGCATCTGCCACCGCCGTCCCGGTAAATGTAACCGGTGCTGTAGATGAAGCCGTAGTGTTAACAATCTGTGTAACAGTCTGCGTGGTTATGCCTAGTGCAGTCGGCAGTGTCCCCGTAATGAACTTATTTTCAGCAGAATCTAAAGAAATGACGCCGTTAGCAATAATCCCATCAATACCTTCCGCCTTTAATTTATCAAAAACATCCCTAATCGTAGCAGTATTATCAATGTTAATGGTCTTCAGAGCATTTCCTAGCTGGTCATGTACAATAATATTTGAAGCTCCGGTAAGCCCCACCTCAGAAAGTTTAGTATCTAAATCAGCATACTCTGTTTTAGTAGTCAAAAGTGTACTACCAGTAGACGAAACCGCTTCAGTTTTTGTAATAGAAGTAATACCTAAAGCAGAAGCAACAGTACCGTCAAGCGTTCCGCCCGTAACGACGAGTCTTCCGGTCGCATCTATAGAAGCAGAACCGCCTTTTTGGTGAATTTGATTTATAAGATCGTTAATGGTGGTGTCTTGTGAAACATTTAAGTCTTTAGAATTAAATCTTAAAGTGTATCCATCTTTGACTTTATCAGCAGTACCTAGTGTATCTATAATTTCCTTTAGCGTAGTATCCCCTGTCACCGCTGCAGTAGTAGTAATTGTCATAATGGATCCGAGAGCATAGCTGGATTTATTAGAGTTATCTAGTCCCATGGAGTTTTCAAGAGTGGTGTTTTCTATATAGCCGTTTGATATTGTAATGATACCGTCTTTTATAGAGGCAGAAATTCCGTCAAAGGAGTTGATAAAGTCAAGAAGATCCCCTATTGTGCTTGCCTCGTTGACAGTTATAGTTCCGGCTAGTGAACCATCTGAGTTATAGAGTTTGACAGTTCTATCAGCTGCAGACATAGAGTTAAGAATACCATATTCTTTCAGAAGAGTGTCTTCTGTTGCATCAATAGTTATAGTATCCTTTCTAGAAAGCGGATCTGATGTTACGTATTTACCCGAAACAACCTGAGTAAGATTAAGAACATCAGCCAAAGCACCACTGTTTAATGTCGCATTCTCTATCGTCAGCCTTGAGGTATCTGTATCCCAAACAGATGCTATACCGGCATTCTGTAACGCATTCATCAAATCTTCTACTGTCATTGATTTTGTAACATTGATGGTTCTGTTTTCACCGCGTACGGTAAAGACGGCATTGCTATCAGAGCTTAAACCTAAATTCTCTAATGTCGTTGTCAGAGTTGCACGAATTGTATTTGTTACTGAATGAGTTAAGGCTTGAGTCTTTGAATAAGTTGACGCAACTGTTATCTGGTCTGTTGAAATTACAGGTGCTCCATACAAGCAGGTTAATAAGTCTGTGCCCTGTTTGTATCTGTCATCTGTTTCTCTTATTGTGCCATTATCAATAAGCTCTTGTACTCTATCGTCAGATAATGTTGCAAATGCTCCGCCGGTGATTTCAAGCACACCATCATCACGCAATTTTGTGTTAATACCAAGATTTCCCAAATCAGACATTAAATCTCCTAATGTCTGACCATGGTATATTTTTTCATAAAACTTGCTGCCGTCTGCATCGGTAACTTCAAGATAACCGGCTCTTACTTTTAAATCATCTACAAGCCTTGTCTCAAGAGTTACAATTTCTGCTTCAACAACGGTTTCTGTCAATGGATTACCCGTTGTCATTGCAGTATATGGATCCTCTGACAACCCTAGAGCTTTAACAGCATCATAAGTTCCGCCGGTTATTTTACCGCCTGATATTTCCACGACTCCATTCTTAATACTCGCATTCAATCCTGTATCTTCCAGAGCTGTCAAAAATTCTCCAAGAGTTGTAAATGCATCAACCTCAATCGTATAGTTTTCACCATTTGTATTCTGAACAATTACATTTTGTGTACCGATAATTTTAATACCTGAGCTTAATTCATTAAGCAAAGAGCTCTCATCTGCTGATTCATAAACAGTTTCTGTTTTCTCAATCTGAAGTTTATCACTCGTATACCCTTCATTAACACCTATCAGATGAAGTGCATTAACAATTCCTGTATTATCGTAATCGTTAATATCAGCTGTATCAAGATTAACTGTAAAAACTCCGGTCGTGCTGTTAAAACTTGCATCTACACCAATCTCTTTAAGTTTATCAATAAAACTTTGGATTGTTTCATTGTCTGAAATATTAACGCTTCTTTCAACCCCGTTTACAGTAATTCCAATCCTGCCGGCATTAACCCCGAGGTTTTCAAGATCGGTCAATGTTCTGACAAGCTCGTCACCGTCATTAATTCCGGGACAGGAAACAATCTGACAGTTAAGCGTTATTCCTGCGTCTGCAAAGCGTTTGAGATATTTCAATGTATCGCCTGCAAAGCGGTTATTCATCATCTTACAACGAAGCTCGGGGTTTGTTGTGTGAACCGACACATTAATCGGGCTTATGTGCATTTTTATAATTCGGTCAATTTCGTGCTCTGTAATATTTGTCAGCGTGATATAGTTGCCGAACAAAAACGAAAGTCGGCTGTCGTCATCCTTAAAATAGAGCGACTCACGCATCCCCTTCGGAAGCTGGTCAATAAAGCAGAAAATGCACTTATTACGGCACGAATGCTGTTTGTCCATAAGATAGGTTTCAAACTCAAGACCGATTTCCTCATATTCTCCCTTGGTCATTTCTATGGTACGAACATTTTTGTTCTCATCCTCAACCTCAAGAGTAAGCTTGCGGTTTACCTGATAGAATCGGTAATCAAGAACATCGACAATCTCGTTTGAATTGATTGAAAGGAGGGTTTCCCCTTTTTTTATCCCTGCTTTGTCGGCATGACTGCCGGTTGTGACATCAAAAATTTTAACAGCCACACCTTCACCTCGCAAAACATTTTTACATACACTTTTATTCTACACAAAATACCGTTTTTAATCAACAGGTTTGCAAATTGTTTTTGTATATACGGTAAAATTTGCAAAACAAAAGGGCGAACAGATAACTGCCGCCCGTAATGTTTGTAATAAAAATTACTGTTCGTCTTTCTTTACAACAACCTGTCTGCCGTTGTACATACCACAGTTTGTGCAAGCCTTGTGAGCTGCTGTTAATTCACCGCAGTTAGGACAAGCAGTAAGTTCAGGAGCATTAATCTTCCATACTGTTGAACGTCTTGAGCTCTTTCTTGCGTGTGATGTTTTGTTCTTGGGTACTGCCATTACAAAAACCTCCTTACAAAATTTATCTTAGTCAATCAACTGTTTAAGTATCTCAAGTCTTGGATCCGTTTGACGCTTATCACAGGAACATTCACCGTTGTTGAGGTTTTGTCCGCAAATCTGACACAGACCTTTGCAATCGTCCCTGCAAAGATTCTTTGACGGGAGCGAAAGAAAAATGTCAGAAATTACAACATCATCAAGCTCGAGTGTAAAATCAGGTGTTTCAATATAGTCATCATTTTCCTCATCGGCAAGAGTCTGAATAAGCCTGTGTTCAAAGCTCATATTCATCTCTCTTGTATAAGGCTCACCGCAACGGTCACAGTCACGGCTGTAATCAAAGTGTGCATTGATTACAAGAGTAATCAAACTTGCTCTGTTTGTTGCTTTGGCAGTCACGACAACGGGAGTTTTGAATGGATAAACTCCGTCAACATCAAGACCTGACAAGTCAAGGTTATATTCAACTTGTTTTTCTTCACCGTCATTCTGAAAGACGGATTTAAGCTCAAAAAGCATATCTGCACCTCTTGACAGCATAGACACATATTAAAACGCTGTTTATTATTATACAAAAGGTTTGTCCCTTTGTCAACTAAAAAATACAAGAAAATAGGCTGTTTTTTTCGGGAATTTATGACAATATTCGCTAATTTTCCCATATGGAATTTTGAGCCTGCAAAGTCACTAAGAAAGTTACTTTGCACTTGATTTCTTCTTTTCATTATACCTCTTAAACATATATAATGCAATAATAAATTGCAGTAAATTGCAGTTGACATAAAACGGAATTTGTGATAGCATACTGTGTGGCAGTTCGTAACCATCCTGCCGGAAGGACGCCGATAGGCTGCTCCTTCTATCAAAACTAAGGAGAAAGGCACAGGGCTTTTTACGCCCTTTTTGCACCCTCTTTTGTGTGGGTGCTTTTTTTGTGCCGGAAAGAGAGTATGGAGAGATACAGTATTATTAATGAAAAGAACAATCGGGAGATTGTTCTTCTGCGTGGAAGCGGTTGCGTTTACAGAAAATGCATCTTCTGCGACTACTACACCGACAGGTGCAGTGACGAGGACGAAAACTTTCGTCTTAACAAAGCCGTGCTTGAAAAAGTTACGGGAATTTTCGGTGACCTTGAGGTCATTAACTCAGGCTCGGTTTTTGAGCTTGACAAAAAAACACTTGATTTTATCAAACAGGTGTGCAAAGAAAAAAAGATAAATACCATTCATTTTGAGGCACATTATCTTTATCGGAACAAAATCAGTCAGCTCAGAAAAGATTTTGCGGATTTTGATTTGAAAATGAAGCTCGGTCTTGAAACCTTTGACTGCGATTTCAGAGAAAATGTTCTGAAAAAAGGAATCAAAGAGAGCAGTCCCGCTGTTATTGCTGAGAATTTCGACGAAGCTAATTTCCTTTTCGGAATTAAAGGTCAGACAGCCGAAACCATGCAAAAGGATATTGAGTTGGGATTAAAATATTTTGAACGAATTTGCGTTAACATTATGTGTGACAACACAACGGAAGTTGAACCCGACAAAGCTGTCATAAAAGAGTTTATGCAGAAGGTCTATCCTGTATATAAGGATAACCCAAGAACGGATATTTTAATTAACAACACGGATTTCGGAGTAGGTGACTGATATGATAAATGAACTTTTGCTTATATTCTCGGTGGTATTCATATACGGTATGGCACTTTTGGGATATGCTCTTTTCGGCAAAGCCGGGCTTTACTGCATTTCAGCCGTAGCAACAATTCTTGCGAACATTGAGGCTTTAATCCTTGTAAACGCTTTTTCAATGGAACAAACTCTCGGTAATGTGCTTTTTGCGGTAACATTTTTGATTACGGACATTCTCTCGGAATGTGAGGGCAAAAAAGCCGCCAACAAGGCGGTTCTTACGGGAATACTCTCATCGGTATTTTTTCTTGTGCTTTCACAAAGCTGGATGCTTTACAATCCGAGTCCGAATGACACGATTATGCCGTCAATCAAGGCGGTTTTCTCAAACACTCCCCGAATGATTTTTGCATCCCTCACTGTTTACGCAATAAGTCAGCTGTTCGATGTTTGGCTCTATCACAAGTGGTGGAAGTTCACGGAAAAGAAATTCGGTGACAAGAGAAGATTTTTGTGGCTGAGAAACAACGGTTCAACACTCATCAGTCAGATTCTGAACACAGCCCTCTTCACCGCTTTTGCGTTCTGGGGAACTTATGATTTCGGAACACTCGTTTCAATCTTCCTTTCAAGCTATGTAATCTACATTTTCACAAGTCTGCTCGACACCCCTGCGGTGTATCTTGCAAGATTTATCCACGATAAAAAGGAACAGAAAAAGATTTCGGAATAAAAACAGCTTAATTGAATATTTTCAATAAAAAGACAAGTCATCGCAATATTTTTTGCGGTGACTTGTTGTGCTTTTTCAGGATTTTGTGAATAAACCATAATATTATGCTTTTTATAATATACAACATTCCGCATTTTTATAGTCATTTTTTAACAATATGTGCGAAATTGGCTGATTTTATCCTGAATCACATAATTTTTTAAGATTTTTATTGACTTTTTCTGTACCAAATAGTATAATGAAGTCAAGTTGAATGCTTAATATTATTTATAAACTTAATTTTGGAGGTAAATATCATGCTTACTAAAAGTGAAGAAGAAATTATGTACTTATTGTGGGACCTCGATGAACCGCTCACAAGCTCAGAAATTGTTAAGAAGGCTGTAAACAAAACATGGAAAAAGAGTTACATTAACCTTCTTATCAATTCTCTTCTCAAGAAGGACATGATTAAGGTTGTCGGCGTTAAGCAGATGACTAAGAACTATGCCCGTACTTTTGTTCCTACAATGACAAAGGACGCTTATGCAATTAAGCAGATTTCGGACAGACCGAATTTTGCAGACAGCGATATTCCGACTCTCTTCTCCGAGCTTATTGAGAAAACCGAAAGTTCAGCTGTTTTTGATGAACTTGAAGCTCTTCTTAAAAAGCGTCGCGAAGAACTCGGCAAATAATCTATGCAAATAAGTCTTTATTCATTCTTGTTTTCTATTGTAATAAGCAGCATTTTTATAGTGCTGCTTTACTTTTTCAGAAAAAAGATTGCCTTTTGTAATCACTACGGTCTTTATACAATTTTGGGATTGTATGCTGTAACATTTGTAAGAATGGCTCTGCCGTTTGAATTTGGGTTTACAAATACAATTTCAGATCACAATGTATATGCCTCCATAATGAATGTCCTGACCCCCGACAAGAAAGCTGTGTTTGTTCCTAAATTCACATTGCTCAATCTACTTGTGTCAGTATGGATTGTCGGAAGTGTGATATACATTTTATGGGTGATGATTAAGTATTACAAAGCAGTAAAAGCTCTGAAAGCAAATGTTATTGACGGCACACCCGAAATGCAGGCAAAGCTTGACCTCATTTCGCAAAAGTGCGGAATCAGAAGAAAAGTTAAGCTAAAAATTACCGATTGCGTTATCTCCCCTGTTACATACGGTTTTTTAAATCATGTTATTCTTATTCCGAATCGTGAATTTGACGACAGGGATTTTGGATATATCGCAATGCACGAATGCTGTCATATAAAGGACAAGGATATTTGGATTAAATTGCTGACGGAAATTTATTGCGGAATCTTTTGGTGGAATCCGTTTGCCCACCTTTTGAAAAAAGATTTAACCTACTGTCTTGAACTCAGGTGTGACAAGCGTGTTACAAGCAAGCTTAGCGAGAACAGATGTACTGTGTATTACGAAGTACTTGTAACGCAAATGAAAGCCTATAAAGAACAAAAAGAAAGTGAAAAGAGCGACAGGGAAACTGCACTGAAAAGTGCGCTTGTCGGAATGAGTTTTGTAACCAACGATAAGGGCGAAAAAATTATAAGCAGAATGGAAATGATTCTGTACCCGAAGAAAAAACAGACAATTATAAACAATGTTGTTACAGCTTTAATGGCATTGCTTGTTGTCGCTATATTCTTTGCTTCATACTGCTTTTTGATTGTCCCCGGTTGGGACGCCACATACGAGGATTGTGTAGCCGATCTCATTGAATCGGGTGAATACAATGATAATGTCGAAGTGTATGACGAAACAAATATGTATGTGTACGTTGAAAAAGACAAAACCACTCACCTTATTTTTGAGCCTTACGATGAAAAGAAAGGCGTTGTCTATACAAAAGATGATTCTATTATTATCCCCTATTCCGATATAGAAGACGGCTACTATAATTATTGTCTTATATTAAGGGAGAAATGACAGATGAAAAAGAAAGCCGCAAGAATTTTTACAGCATTTATTATGACAGCAATTATCGCACAGGGAACCGTTATGGTTGCAAGTGCAGCAGAAACAGATTCAGCCGATAGCTGATGTAATTTACAAGAAATGGCGTCGTGGAAGTCACGGACAGCTCCAGTACAGAAGATGGAACGATACAAAGCAAGAATGGGTTGACGACGAATGGATTGACTACAAAGGTTAATCTGCAATAACAACAAAGGCGAAACAGACATAAATCTGTTTCGCCTTAATTTTTTGTTTATTCAAAAAGATTCTGTTCTGACAAGGGAACCGATTCAACATCCTTAAGCTGACGCTGAATTTGACGGGTACGAACTCCGACAAGCTTGTCAAGCTCCTTGTTTGCCTGATCAAGTCTTTGTTGTGTCATTACAAGCACATCATTGAACTTGTCAAACTCGGTCTTTACACCGCCGAGTATTTTCCAAACCTCTGCACTTCTCTTTTGCACGGCAAGGGTTTTGAATCCCATTTGCAACGAATTGAGCAGAGCCGCCATTGTACTCGGACCTGCAATATTCACCTTATACTCACGCTGAAGAACTTCAACAAGTCCCATATTGACAACCTCGCTGTAAAGCCCCTCAAACGGAAGAAACATAATCGCAAATTCCGTTGTGTTCGGCGGATCAATGTACTTATCGTGAATATCCTTTGCCTCGCCCTTTATACGCTGAACAAGTGCTTTTTGTGCCGATTCAATGCGTTGCTTGTCACAGCTTTCAACCGCATCACGGAGAGCAGAATATGTATCGCCCGGAAATTTGGAATCAACAGGCAGATATACTGTACCGGCACCGTCAGCAGGCAGTTTGATTGCAAACTCAACAACATTTTTTGAGCCTTTTTTTGTTGCAATATTTTCCTCATACTGCTCCTTTGTAAGAATTTCGGAGAGAATTGCACCAAGCTGAATTTCGCCGAGTATGCCCCTTGTTTTGACATTTGAAAGAACCTTTTTCAAATCGCCCACACCTACCGCAAGCGTTTGCATTTCGCCGAGTCCCTTATAAACCTGTTCAAGTCTTTCGTTGACAAGCGAAAATGACTTATTCATTTTTTCTTCAAGTGTTTTTTGAAGCTTTTCATCAACTGTCTGTCGCATTTCATCAAGCTGACGGAGATTTTCCCGCCTTATACTTTCAAGCTTTTCGTCAACCGAGCGTCTGATATTTTCAAGGCTCTGAACATTGTCGGCTGAAAAGCTGTGAAGTCTTTGTTCAAGC
>OHDC01000754.1_pt1 | contig 16017 bp, 15 predicted proteins | sample 1566851 | NCBI WGS metagenome assembly OHDC01 (sample SAMEA3879590, study PRJEB24766) | human gut metagenome | biome: human-associated habitat; feature: feces | place: USA | collected 1985/1987 | reverse complement strand
TTGATACAATTTCTTTAATTTTCGATGTCATTAGATATTATATATGGCAATATGAGTTGTAGCAACCTTACTCTGCATGTTTTATGCTCTATTACCATCAATACTATGATATGTGTAATCATATCTCAAAGAAAAGAGGAACAGTAAAATGTAATAGGGTGAAAAATATGAAGCAGGATAAAGTGAAGTATGATTTTAAGGCTTTCGGGGCTGCCATTAAAGCCGCGAGAAACGAATACGGAGAAAGTCGCAAAAAAGTAAGCGACGAGTTATATATCTCCCCGCGCTATCTTGCGAATATCGATAACAAAGGACAGCAGCCGAGCCTACAAGTTTTCTATGACCTCGTTACCCGTTATGCTGATATTTGGGTGTGTTCTGACTATATGTATCATTGTTATGGCAATACCTAATGCGTGCTGATTAGTATTTTTTTATATTGCTCCGCAAGCTCTTTCTTTCCCCATCTCATATACAAACTATACAAATAACGAGCAGTACTTTTGGAATAATCATTATCAGGGTTCTCGTTCATAACAGCATGAAAGACGGCATCTGCGTTAAGCAGGTGCTGTTCTGCTATCACAGGCTGAGAACGGGTATAAGCAATGACACCACGATAGAACTCGCACATACCATAATCAAGGTTATTTCTACCCATAACTTCATCAATGGTGGATTCACAGAAATCAATAATTTCCAGAGCAGAATCATATTCCTTATTCTGCACCAGCATGTTAGCAAGTGAGAGTGTCTGCTGCAGGGTATCATTATTCTCTATCAATCCAAGACTGGCATATTCCCTGCGTACTGTGAAAGCTGTCTTGAGTTCTGATACGGCTTCTTCCAGTTTCTTCCGGAACAGATAAGCTGTAGAGAGGTTGTTGTGCAGGTTTGAAAGCAGATTGGCGGAACGGGCATCCGCAGTATTGGTCTTATGGTAATTTTCCATGAGGGCAATCGCCTTTTTATATTTCTTAATGGCATTATCATATTCCTTGCGTGGGAACAGAAGCTGTGCTTTGTAATCTAATAATAATGCTTTGTCACAGGCAGAAATGTGGTTGGTTTCTTGCGTAATATCTGGTGTGCCTGATTTATCTGAATTATACGATTTACTCGTTTCATCCGACTTGCCCGAATCATTCATAAGATTCATCACATATTCTATACGTTCTACCAGCTCCGACAGATAATCGGTATCCAGATATTTGTCAAAGTAAGGGTACATATCCTGTAAGAACAGTAGATAGTAAGCCCTGTTATCTAGGATGATGTGTCTGTTGATGCTTTTCAGACATTCCATGACAGTCACCGGTCTTTTTACATCCAGACCGTGAGCAAGGCAAATCAAATGCAGGTGATTTAACATCACATGGCAGTCTGATACGGTTGGAATGGTCTCTGCGATTGCCACTTCCTGAATGAGAGGATGGAGTGCAATCGTCTTATTTTCGGTATCTTCACTGATAATGCCATAGCGTATCAGCTCATTAACATTTTTGAGAGAATCCAGTTCCAGCCACATTTTGAACGCACTTTTATAAACTCCTGATACCGGCAGGAGTGAGAGGTTACGGAGGATATCAATACTGTCCTCATTTAATCTATTAAGCTTCATCAACATGCGAAGGTGTCCTATCATACTGGCATAGGAGAATTCATCATCCTTGAATACCTCGATTTCTTCCATGTTCTGCCCGATACCGCAGGAACGCAGCTCCTGTAACAATTCTTCCGGTTCCATGCCGCTGGCTTCTAAGGTAAGAGCAGCCATGCAGACAGTCAGGGTATGACAGTTCACTTCTTCTATAATGGCAGACACACTGTCCGGATCACGTTTTGCAGAAGGACAATGCTTGTAGAACAGTTCTGTCAGTTCTTTTTCTTTATCCAATTCCTTTATTTCTATAGAATCATAATTCTTAAGTTTGCATCTGCTGGTAATCAATAGCTGCATATCATTCTTCATCAGTTCCTTTAAGAAGGGTTCGTCCTTTGGAAGCACATTGAAGTTGTCCAGAATCAGCAGTGTATCTGTGTGGAGTCTCTGCATCACCTTATAGTGATTCTGAAAACGGACTTCCTCATTCATTTCTACGGAATCATCTGCAAATGTAAGGTTTGCGATGTCTTTTCTCAAATCACCGGTGTAATACAGATAAATGATATTGGTGTACTTTTTACGGTTCGTCTGTGCATAGGCTTTGGCAACTTCGCTTTTTCCAATGCCTGCCATACCAGTAATGAATAAGACGGATTGATTGGAAAGATGGGATGCGATTGCTTTTATCTCATCCTTTCGTCCAATGAATGCATGATTGCAGGAGGGAAGCTTATTGCAAAGAATCACTTCCGAAAGGTCGGGAGAATAGAGCGCACCTGTGCTATGGTCATTCAAAATCGCATATCTTACCACAGAGCAGAAAAAGGCTGCATTATCCGGCTCCTGAATCAGTGCATCAGCCATTTCCTGCCCGATGGTTTTTATACTGTCTGTAATCAATTCCTCCATCTGGATTCGAGCCTGTGCTTCGTTCAACAGGTTCGGAATAATCTTATCTCTGAAATCATCCTCCATCGTATCCCATTCATCCTCATCTTCATAAGTCTTTAGGATATCTATAGGAATCGGGCGGGCGCCATTGCACCAGCGGCTGTACATCGTCGTGTCATCTGCGATTAATTCCGAAGCTGTCAGAGTATCATCCAGATATGCAGAGAACAGACTGCGTACAAGCTGGTGCTGCGGGTAGGTTTTCTTTTTATTTTCCAATAATACACCAATCACATTGGCGAAGGTCAGTCTGTTTCTCATCTGTGTGCTCCTTTCAGAGAGGATTTATCAATCCCGCTATCTATCTTATCTGTCTTTCTATATTTTCATTCTTTGAAAAGTTTCTATGTCAAGTCGCGGTCAAGTGACCGTCAATTATTTTATTCTCTATATTTTACTACAATTAACTTACAAAACGTAGCCGGGCGGCATCAGAAATGAAGCAAATCGGCTACAACAATCATAACACAAAACAAACTTATGTTCTACAAGAATATCGAAATGTTTTAACTGTACATTGAAAACTTCATGAGTTGTATTCACAGTCAACGGACTTTGCGATGATACTTAAAGCAATTTAAGCGGAGCAAAGAACAGACACTTCCGTCAAGGGTGGGAGATGATCTCGCGCAGGAGAGGCCCACAGGCAGGTTTCAGTAGTGAGAAATCGGTGCTAAAGAATCCAGACAGTGGATACGTAGAAAACCAAACTAAGAGTACTGGAACAATCTTACTTTAGGAACCGCTTATTGCGGGTAGGAAAGAAGGTGGTTAATGAGAATATTACGAGAGGAGGCAGGACTACCATGAAAACAGAACTTGATACAAGAGCGTTATTAAATGTAAAGGAAATGTGTGAGTACCTTGGTATTGGACAGACGAAAGCAAGAGAATTGCTTTCCAATCCGGCCAATGGTTTCACGGTAAGAATCGGTAACAGACTATATGCTCATAAGGGCAGATTAGACCACTGGTTACTGAATCAGATTCTTTCATAAATAAGAACACGGAGGAGTTTCAAAATGAGAATTCAATTTTTGAAACGGATTGATAATTGTAAGGTTTTATGGTAGAATAGGGACGATATTTGGAATCCTTCCTATTCTACACTTAGGAAGGAGGCATAAATGGGTAAATCCCTTAATGGTAAAGAATTAGGTAAAGGCTTATCACAGAGAAAGGATGGTCTTTATCAGGGAAGATTCGTGAATCGTTTTGGCAAGAAGCAGACGGTTTACGCAAAGACGCTGAATGAGGTAAGACAGAAGCTTAGAAACGAACAGTATGAGGATGAAAAGGCACTCAATGTTGTTGCGAAGGACGTAACGCTTGACGAATGGTATGAAATCTGGATGGATACCTGCAAGAAGAATTGCAGAGACTCCACCAAGGAGACATACGCAGGTCATTATCGCAGAATACAGAAGGCTCTGGGATGGAGAAAACTCACATCCTTGAATTTACTGATTATGCAGCAGGCGATTAACGAACTGGAAACAGACAATGAGCGTAAGAATTCGAAAAAGATACTGGTCGATATGCTGGAGAAAGCAATAGACTCTGATTTACTTATCAAAAATTCTGCTAAGCAGATCAATACTGTGATTTCTAAAGAGGTTAAGAAAGAACGTAGAGTATTAACGGTAGGTGAAACGGAGCTTTTTTTTAGCTATGCGAAGGACACATTCTACTACAATTTATATGTAGTGGCAATCGACACAGGAATGCGTATTGGTGAGTTGATGGGGCTTCAGTGGTCTGATGTAGACTTTGAAAAGAAGGTTGTACACGTCAGACGTTCCTTATGCTATTTCCGCAAGGATGGCAAATATGTCTTTGAATGGCATGATACCAAGACGCATAACAGCAAGCGAACCATTCCCTTAACAACAAGAGCTATGGAAGCTCTGAAAAAACAAAGAGTTCGCGGGCAGGAGATTCTGCTTAAGAACGCACAAACAGCACAGGACGAATACAAGAATCTGGTTTTCGTAACCAGAAACAATCGACCTACACAGCAGTTCATCGTACAGGAATGTATGGATGTAACAACGAGACGAATTCAGAAGGAACACCAGGAATTTGAGAGGTTCTCTCCTCATTGTTTCCGTCACACCTTTGCAACAAGGGCAATCGAGAACGGAATGCAGCCTAAGAGCGTGCAGAAGCTTCTCGGACATGGCTCCTTACAGCTGACAATGGATTTGTATTGTCACGTAACAGATGATACCTTGTTTGACGAGATGAGGAAGATGGAAGCGGTGTAAAGTGTGTAAAAAGTGTGTAGTAAAGCAATTTGAGACAATAATAAAGGCGTGAAAGCCTTATAAACAGGAGGTTTTAAGATAAAATGGAACAGTATAAGCAGGAATTTATAGACTTTATGGTGGAGAGTGACGTGCTGAAATTTGGTGATTTCACATTAAAGAGCGGTCGTAAATCACCATTTTTCATGAATGCGGGAGCATATGTGACAGGCTCACAGCTTAAGAGACTCGGAGAGTACTACGCAAAGGCTATCCATGCTAATTACGGAGATGACTTTGATGTATTATTCGGACCTGCATACAAGGGAATTCCGCTTGCAGTTGTAACAGCTATCGCATATCATGAGCTCTATGGCAAAGAGGTGCGCTACTGCTCAGACAGAAAAGAGGCAAAGGATCACGGTGCAGACAAGGGAGGCTTCCTTGGAAGCAAGCTTAAGGATGGCGACAGAGTAGTCATGATAGAGGATGTCACCACATCCGGCAAATCAATGGAGGAGACAGTTCCAAAGGTAAGAGGAGCTGCAGATGTTACAATCGTAGGCCTTATGGTGAGCCTTAACAGAATGGAAGTCGGACAGGGCGGCAAGGTAAGCGCGCTCGACGAGATTCATGAGAAGTACGGCTTTGAGGGCAAGGCAATCGTTACAATGGAAGAGGTCACAGAGTATCTCTACAACAGAGAGCATGATGGCAGAGTAGTCATTGATGACACAATCAAAGCAGCTATAGATGAGTACTATAAGCAGTACGGCTGCAAATAGGAGAATATAAATTGCTTGGCAGAAGAAAACGTAACAGGTATAAGTTTACGGAAAAGAAGCAATCTAAGAGGGGGATAGCTGCACTTGTTGTGGCTATCCTCATAGAGATTGTATATATAGTTTTTTTGAATGCGGCATTTAGAGGAGATGGCAATCTGTCTATGTACTATGGCAGTGCCGGTATACTGATGCTTGGCATATCTCTGGCAGATTTCGGGTTTGCCATCAGAAGCCTCTTTGATGAGGAATCATTCATGACATTTCCACGATTGGCAGTGTTTTTTGCACTTATAGCGGTGCTCAGCTGGGGTGGGACGTATGTTGCCGGCTTTATTATTTAGCGCATCGTACAGTTGCGTTTTAACGATTCAGCATTATATCAATAGTGCGATAAAACTGTCATGAATATTTGAATTATAAAATAGAAAGATTATAGGGATATATGAGTTATAAAGAGATTTATGAGCTCTCCAATGAGCTTTACGCAGAGCGATTAGAGCTTGTGGAGGAGCGGATAGAGCAGATCGTCAGAGAGCCTGCGATAGAGCCGACTTTTGCAGATTATTTCAGAAGTGCGGCAAAGTGCATCAACACTATAAAAAACCATAGCGCAGATAAGGAATTTAACGATTTATTCTATTCACAGTTTGATAAAGAAAATTACGAGAAAAGCTATGCTAACCCGGCATACGCCGTAAAGGTGCTCGGAGATGAGTATGGTCAGCTTTTATCGGCTGTATATGCAAAAATTGCCGGAAGCATTACACATATCTATCAGGGGGATATAAAGTATCTCTGCATTTATGCAGAGCTTATTGTAGAGCTATACAATTATTTTGAGAATGCCAATGAGCTGAGTCCTGATGAGATAAGGGGCTGTATATATTCGTTCATGCATGATTATGAGGAGATTTTTGCAGAGGATGACAACAGAGCACTCCTTGATCCGGCTTATGATTACTATACAGAGCTTGTAAATGAGGCAGATTTGTCAAATGATGATTATTTGTATTCCTATGGACTGTATGTCGGAGAGAATGAGCGCGCCGGCAGAGCGCATCTGGCTTCATTTTCAGATGAGGAGATACAGGCCATGGCAGATACCTATACAGAAGGGTACCGCATTGGCTTTATTACCTGCAACAAGGATATCTCAAAGAAGTCGGTGGTTCAGGTGCTTTATCCGCTTGGCTTTGAGCGTATGATAAGAGCAGCATTAAAGAATTTTGAGAAAATGGGTATGAAGCCTGCCATGAGACCATTTTCCACATCGGTCAATAAGCAGTTTGACTATGACCACAAGGAGGATATGGCACTGTGGCTTGACAAGGCATATGTGGAGTATCGTCTTGAGTGCATGCACAATGCACTTGAGAGAATGAAGGATGTAGCATGCAAATGTGGAGGACCGGCTGTCATAGAGATATTTGGAGAGGAGCCGTTTGCTCCGGTTTCAAAGAAGGAGGCTGCGCACTTTAATGATGAGCAGCAGAAGCTTGTAGTCCATATGACAAGCGTGCGCTCACAGTATATGAACAGCTATATCCACAGCGAGGACAGAAGCTTTACGATTATTGCCTATCCGTGTGCTGCAATCGGACCTGATTATAAGGAAATTTTTACGGAGACTGTAAAGATTAATACTCTTGATTATGCACTCTACAGGGATATGCAGCAGAAAATCATAGATGTGCTCGATACAGCAGACAGGGTGCATATCGTCGGTACAAACGGCAATAGGACAGATTTGTATGTCAAGATTCATGAGCTTAAGGAGCCTTCAAAGGAGACAGCTTTTGAAAACTGTGTGGCTGATGTAAATATCCCTGTCGGAGAGGTGTTTACTTCACCGGTGTTAGAGGGCACAAACGGCAAGCTGCATGTCAGTCAGGTATATCTCAATGAGCTTAATTTCCTTAATCTGGAAATCGACTTTAAGGATGGCATGATTGATAAATATACATGTACCAATTTTGAGGATGAGGAAGAAAACAAAAAGTATATATCTGATAATGTACTTTTCCATCATGACACACTGCCTATGGGTGAGTTTGCCATAGGCACCAATACGACAGCCTACCGTATGGCGAGAGTATACGATATCGCAGCAAAGATGCCTATTCTCATAGCAGAGAAGACAGGACCGCACTTTGCGGTGGGTGATACCTGCTACACATACGATGAGGACAATATGACATACAACCCTGACGGAAAAGCAATCATTGCCAGGGATAATTCAGTTTCCATCCGCAGAAAAGAGGATATATCAAAGGCATATTTCAACTGCCACACGGATATCACAATACCATATGATGAGCTTGGAGCCATCACAGTTATTCGACACGATGGCTCAACATGTGATATAATAAGAGATGGCAGATTTGTGCTTGAGGGCGTAGAAGAGTTGAACAAACCGCTCGATACGCTTGATGCAGAAAGTAAATAATTGTTAGACATATAAGGAGGATAAAATGGCAAAGGTTGGAATAGTTATGGGCAGCGACTCAGATTTAAAGGTGATGAGTAAGGCAGCAGATATGCTTGAAGAGCTCGGCATAGAGTATGAGCTCACCATCATCTCGGCACACCGTGAGCCGGATGAGCTTATTGAGTGGACAAGAGGCGCTGAGAATAGAGATGTAAAGGTAATAATAGCAGGAGCTGGAATGGCAGCAGCACTTCCGGGAATGTGTGCAGCGCTTTTTGCACTTCCTGTTATCGGAGTACCGCTTTCAGGAAAGAATCTGGATGGAATGGATGCAGTGTTCTCAATCATGCAGATGCCACCTGGAGTGCCTGTTGCCACAGTTGCAATTGACGGTGCGAAAAATGCAGCAATACTTGCAGCAAAGATACTCGCAGCAGGTGATGATGCAATCCTTGAGAAAATCAAAAAGTATACAGCAGATATGAAGGCTCAGGTTGTAGCAAAGGATGCGAAACTGAAACAGGTTGGATATAAGCAGTATCTTGCTGAGAAATAGATTGTATTGTCATCTATAGGAGGGTTTTTATGGGTATATTGCAAAAGGCAGACAGATGTATGGATGAGGCAGCAGCCTTATTTGGCGAGAATAAGCTTTTTTTGGCAGAGAAGAAGGCACAGGAGACAGCCGGTCTTTATAAGAGCTGTGGCGCATATGAGCAGATGGCAAAGGCTGTCAATCTTATGGGAGTCATATATGCATCTATTGGAGATGTAAGCATGTCGATCGACTGCTACTTAGAGGCTATGGATGTAGCTGTGGAGCAGGGCTCAACAGAGATAATAATGCTTGTTAACAATAATATAGGCTCACTCTATATGGAGCTTGGATTGTATGAAAAGGCTATCAGATATTTTAACGAAGCACTGGAGCTGTGCAAGCCACCACTGCATGGAGAGAGGGATAGCTATTATCAGGAGCTTCTCATGCTTCATCTGAATCTGTGCATATCATACACAGGAATTAATGAGTTTGAAAAGGCAGAAAAGCATCTTTCTGACGCGATACTCTTTAATGATATAGCTGGCAGTGATAAAAACAGATTTCTGATAGACATGTCACAGGCACATCTGCTATGGAAGATGGGAAATGAGGATGAGGTCAGAGATCATGTGGAAGAGCTGGTTGAGGGTGCGATAAACAATATCAATTCTGCCGATTATGTGCTTGAGATACTAAGCCTTTGCAATCTATTTATGAATATGGGGGAGTTCGATGCATGGAAAAAGGTTATTGTGGAGTATGAAAGATTTGCCACTGATACGCAAAATCTGTTTTTCCAGAAGACCTGTGTCAAGATGTGGATGAAATATGAGAGCGCCATGGGTGATACAGAGGCGTACAACAAGCTGTGCGTATATTACGCAAATCTCCACTCTATGCAGGTGAAGGAGCAGATAAAGCGTCTTGGTGATACAATAGACCTTAAGCTTCAGCTTCAGGAGACTGAGTATGAGCGCCGTAAGGCAGTCAGACTCAACTACACAGATATGCTTACAGGCATGGGCAATAAGTTCAAGATGCGAAACGATTTTGAAAAGCTTGTGAGCAAAAATCAGGATTCAGATGGTGCAGGAATCACGTTTGGAGTAGTGGATATAGATTTCTTCAAGTCATTTAACAAAAACAGTGGCAGAGTCACCGGTGATGCAGTGCTAAAAGAATTGTCATCCATAATAAATGAGAGCATCAAAGATAAGGGAATGGGGTATCATTTCTATGGTGATGAATTCTACATAATCCTGCAGGAAACGGATGAGGATATCATTAAAAATATAGCTGAGCATATAAGACTTGAGCTTGCCAAAAAACAGATACTTCATGAGAGCTCTAAGGTGGATGAGTATCTGACTGTATCACAGGCATATGTTACCGCCCCGGATGTAAAGGTGCCGGATGAGTTTTCAAAGCTGTTCAAGACGGTGGATGAAGTGCTCAATGATGTGAAGGAAAATGGCAGAAATGCATATAAGATAGTCTGATGCTTTAAGCGTATAAGACAACTATAAAATGACACGCAGCGTAAAACGTTGCGTGTCATTTTTAATGGATCTATATATACAGTTATATTTATAGTTATATTTGTACTTATATTTTTATATGGCCATATTGTCCATTTATATTCCGGATATAACAATATCAGTGCCTGCCTTCTCATATATATCTGCTGTCTCAGGTGAGATACCGGAGTCGGTGATTACCATATTGATGTCATCAAGCGATGCATAGCTTGATATGGATGTGGTATCAAACTTGGTGTGGTCTACAAGAGCCACAGTTTTAGCGGAGGCCTTGATACACATGTGCTTTAAATCAGCCTCGTATATACTGAAATCAGTCAGTCCGTCTTCTACAGAGAAGCCTCTTGCTGACACGAACGCGATATCTGTGTGTATCTTTTTGAGTAAATCAGCGCCAAGCAGTCCTTCTATGGAAGCGGATGCACTGGTTACGATACCGCCTGTCAGGATGACTGTGACACCCGGGATATCCTTTAGCTCTAAAGCCAGATTGATGCCATTGGTGATGACGGTCAGCTCTGTAAAGCCTGAAAGCTTCATGCCGAGAGTGTAGGCTGTGGAGCTGGCATCAAGGAATATACACATATGGTCACTTACGAGCTTTATCGCCTCGTTTGCAATCTCCTCTTTAGCTTCCTTGTTTTCCAGGGCGCGGTCATGGAACAGGTAGGCCCTCGAGGTTAAATCAGTCATGTCATGGGTTTTATCCTTGTAGATAGCACCGCCGTGAGTCTTTGTCAGAAGCTTTTCCTTATCCATCTGGTTTAAATCTGTTCTTATTGTCGTGGTCGATACACCAAGCAGTTCACTCAACTCATTGGTGGTGGCCTTGCGGTTTTCTTTTAAATAATCGAGAATCTTTTGTTGTCTTTCTAATTGCAGCATAGATTTTCCTCTTTCTTTTGATTTCTGTTGTATTTTTGCGTACATATTTTTATCACAAAGCATTGCATAAATATATAATAACTCAAATAAGTAAATAAAGCCAGTGCTTTCGATTGCTTATGCTTTTTTTTATTTGATGACATTTAATTATATTTATTTTTACTTTTATTTACTTTTACTATTGCATTTTTTTCTTTGAAGTGTTATATTTATATCAGCAAACAAAAGCAAACGCAAATTATATAAGACGGAGGTATTTTTAAATGAAGTTTTTCGTAGATACAGCAAATGTCGAGGACATTAAGAAAGCAAACGATATGGGAGTCATCTGTGGAGTTACAACAAACCCTTCACTCATCGCAAAAGAGGGCAGAGACTTCAACGAGGTAATTAAAGAAATCACATCTATCGTTGACGGACCGATAAGCGGAGAGGTAAAAGCCACAACAGTTGATGCAGAGGGTATGATAAAAGAAGGACGTGAAATCGCAGCTATTCATCCAAACATGGTAGTTAAGATTCCTATGACAGTTGAGGGACTTAAGGCTGTCAAGGTGCTTTCATCAGAGGGCATCAAGACAAACGTTACTCTTATTTTTTCAGCAAATCAGGCAATTCTTGCTGCAAATGCAGGTGCTACATATGTTTCACCTTTCCTTGGCAGACTTGATGATATCAGCCAGCCGGGCATTGAGCTGATCAGACAGATTTCAGAGATTTTTGATATCTATGGATATGATACAGAGATTATTGCAGCTTCAATCAGAAACCCGATTCATGTCACAGACTGTGCACTTGCAGGAGCAGATATCGCAACAATTCCTTACAAGGTTATCGAGCAGATGACAAAGCATCCACTTACAGATCAGGGAATCGAGAAGTTCCAGGCTGATTACAGAGCTGTATTTGGGGATTAGATATTATAAACCAAAGACAGGTATAAATATTTTATTTCATGTCATAGATTTAACAGGAGAACAAAATGAACAAATTAGAGCTTCAGATTACAGCAAATGAAGTCAGGAAGGGTATCGTCACGGCTGTGCATTCTGCAAAGGCGGGACATCCGGGCGGCTCACTTTCTGCAGCAGATATATTTACATATCTGTATTTTGAGGAGATGAACATTGATCCAAAGAATCCTAAAAAGCCGGATAGAGACCGTTTTGTACTTTCAAAGGGACACACGGCTCCGGGACTTTACTCTGCACTTGCGCAGAGAGGCTATTTTCCGGTTGAGGATTTAAAGACACTCAGACATCTGGGATCATATCTGCAGGGACATCCTGACATGAAGCATATCCCGGGTGTGGATATGTCAAGCGGTTCGCTCGGACAGGGCATTTCTGCGGCGGTAGGAATGGCACTTTCTGCAAAGCTTACAAATGATGATTACAGAGTATATACACTTCTCGGCGATGGCGAGATTCAGGAGGGACAGGTCTGGGAGGCTGCCATGTTTGCAGGCTTCAGAAGGCTTGATAACCTTGTTGTTATAGTTGATAACAACGGACTTCAGATTGATGGACCAGTGGATCAGGTGTGCTCACCATATCCTATTGGTGAGAAATTCAAGGCATTCAATTTCCATGTGATTGATCTGAAGGATGGAAATGACATGGATCAGATTGCTGACGCATTTAAAGAGGCAAGAAATACAAAGGGTATGCCGACGGCAATTATAGCACATACCGTAAAGGGCAAGGGTGTTTCATTTATGGAAAATCAGGTCGGCTGGCATGGCAAGGCTCCTAATGATGAGGAGTATGCAGTTGCCATGGAGGATCTGAGAAAGGAAGGTGAAGCATTATGTCAGAAGTAAAGAAAATCGCCACACGTGTCAGCTACGGAAATGCACTTGTAGAGCTTGCAAAGGAGCACGATGACGTATATGTTCTTGATGCTGATCTTGCGGCTGCCACACAGACAGCCATCTTCAAAAAGGAATTTCCAGATCGTCACATAGACTGTGGTATCGCAGAGTGCAACATGATGGGCATTGCTGCAGGACTTGCGGCTACGGGAAAGGTGCCATTTGCCAGTTCATTTGCCATGTTTGCGGCAGGTCGTGCGTTTGAGCAGGTGAGAAACTCTATTGGATATCCTCATCTTAATGTAAAAATCGGTGCGACACACGCAGGTATTTCGGTAGGAGAGGATGGAGCCACCCACCAGTGCAACGAGGATATTGCACTCATGAGAGCAATTCCAGGCATGGTTGTAATAAACCCAAGTGATGATATAGAGGCAAGAGCAGCCGTAAAGGCAGCTTATGAGCATGAGGGCCCTGTATACATGAGGTTTGGCCGTCTTGCAACACCGATAATAAATGACAATGCAGATTATAAATTTGAAATCGGAAAGGGTGTTACACTCCGTGAGGGCACGGATGTAGCTATCATAGCTACCGGTCTGTGCGTGGCAGAGTCACTTGCAGCGGCAGAAAAGCTTGCAGCAGATGGCGTAAATGCAAAGGTCATAAATATACACACTATCAAGCCTCTTGATGAGGAACTTGTTGTAGCTGCAGCAAAGGAATGCGGCAGGGTTGTTACCGTGGAGGAGCACTCTGTAATAGGAGGACTTGGAGCCGCGGTATGTGAGACACTTTCGCGTAAGGCTCCAACACCGGTAAAGACAATAGGTATACAGGACTGCTTTGGTGAGTCAGGTCCTGCTGTAGCTTTGCTTAAGAAATATGGACTTGATGCAGAGGGCATTTATGCATCAGTGAAGGATTTTTTATAAGTATTTAAAATAGTTTGGTTTTATCATTTTTCATATTTTCCCTAATATAATAATAAACTAATAAAAGAAAGGACAGCCGGGATACGGTTGTCCTTTCTTCTACTTTGTATACATATAAAAACTTTAATTAATGTAAAATAATTTGATAAGATTTAAAACATATATTGTGTTACAGGTTTTTATCTGATATATTAAATCTATAAATGATGGACGACCTGTGTTTTCGTATAACTGATAAGGCAAAAAGAAAGGGGACATCACATGAAACTGATATGTAAGAAGTGTCTGCTTAGAGAAATGGCAGAGGCTGACGCAGCAATGATAAAAAAATATGTTGATGCGATAAAGGGCGAGGACAGAGTGCCGGAAAAAGAGTATGAGGCAAGGCTTGCAGTGTGCAAGGCGTGTGACAGGCTAAATGCCGGAACCTGTAATGCATGCGGCTGTTATGTGGAGCTTCGGGCGCTTACAGGCGTTTCGCACTGCCCTCATAAAAAGTGGTAGTACAAATAAAATAATAACAAAATGACTGCGGTTTTGATTTCCGCAGTCATTTTATTATTATTTAGTGTTTTTTTCAATGTCAAGAGGTGCATAATTGATGGATACAACAATGTCCTGATCGTAGTTACCGAAGTTTTTTCCGAATATTGTGAGTCCACCGACATGGGCAGAATCCTCATCGACAGCTATGCGGAAGCGGATGGTGCTTGTGTAGTCAAGCTTTAGCTCAGAGGTTGTGATATCTGATATCTTAAGACCATCTATGAAGGTGCCTTTATGATTTATGACTAAAAGCTTGAGGAGACCGTATTGATTCCAGTTCTGAGGCCACCATTCAGGGGTAAACATTCCGCGTACATCTCCATAGTCACCGGGAGAGGTCCAGGTGCCGACCAGAGTGTCATTGATGTAAAAGCTTATATCACTTGGCCAGTCGTTGTCGATGCCCGGAGCCTCAGAACTTATCTCGGCTGAGAGTGAAAGCTGGGTGATTTTCTGATTACGTGGAATGAGGTTTGGAATTACATATTCCACATAGCCCTTTGTGAACCACATAATGTCTGCATTGAAATGGTCAGGATGGTCAAAGTAACGCACGTCATCGAGCTCTCCTATCACAAATGAGGATGTAGCCAGGCCACAGGTTGGACAGATATTGTGAGATGAAAACTGCCCTACCTTGATGGATGTGTTGTATACGTTATTTAAGTCTATTGGTTTTTCAATTTCTACTAATATACGATCCTGAATCAGTGAACACAGCTTCTGGTTGCCGTGACCGGATGAATCGTTTGAGGCGGAGATAAGTCCACACTCCTCAAGCTTTTTTATATGTCCGGTTAAAGCTCCATTGCTGATGTTTAGCTCGTTTGCAAGCTGATTCATGCTCATCTGGTTATTCTCGAGCAGAATTTTTAAAATCTGGATACGAATATCAGAGCCGAGAGCTTTAAACAGTTCGAGACCATCGTCTAATGATGTGATATGTATCATATATAGATTCTCCTAAAATATTTTATAAAATTAAAAATGAAATTCTTGTGTATAAAACATATAATAATTATAGAAATATGCTACTATGTTGTCAATAAATTATTGTATATAGTTTTGGAATTTATTTACAATGACTTTAAATCAAATTAAATGTATTGTGCAATATGTATAGCTTAGATATGTTTAGAGACGAAAAAAACATAAAAATTTAGACATTACAGCTACTCTCATGTATATTATGTACATAAGCAAAACACATTAACGACCTGTTTTAGTCAAATAGCAATAAGCCCAGCATGAGACTTAAACAGGAGGTTAATACAACTTATCAATTCAATTTCATTTTAACAGGAGGAAGGAAAATGAAAAAGAAATTAGTTAGTGCACTGATGTGTGCAACAATGGCAGTTACAATGCTTGCCGGCTGTGGAAACGGCAGCAAAAACGGAACAGAAGCAGCAGATGGGGGAACAGAAGCTGCTGAGTCAGAGGTAGTGACAAACACATATGGAGATTCAAAGGGAACACACCTTGAGATGTGGACCTTCGTTGAACTTCATGCACAGCACTACGGCACAATGGTAGAGCAGTGGAATAAGGACCATCCGGACAAGACAATCGAGATTACATGTACTACATATCCATATGCTGATATGCATACAAAGCTTCTTACATCACTTGAGGCCGGTACAGGAGCACCTGATATCTGCGATGTTGAGGTTGGACAGTTCCCTAACGTAGTTGCAGGTCAGGACAAATGGTTAGTACCACTTGATGATTATGCAAAGGATT
>OHDC01000753.1_pt1 | contig 16063 bp, 17 predicted proteins | sample 1566851 | NCBI WGS metagenome assembly OHDC01 (sample SAMEA3879590, study PRJEB24766) | human gut metagenome | biome: human-associated habitat; feature: feces | place: USA | collected 1985/1987 | reverse complement strand
TTTTCATCATTGACCAGCCATGATCAATGCCGATTACTTCTAACTTGTTATTCATGTTCCTTTCACTCCTTTTCTGTATTGTCTGCATTATTGTTTTGCAAAATTTCATATAATTACCCACACCCTTTCAAGTGCTCAGTTTTGTCAGATGCAGGTATATCATCAGACCTGCCATAAAAATGCTTTCTCACTAATTTCTCATACAGTTCATCACTCTCTGCCTTAACTTTCATAAGACAGTAGAGAACCACTGTACTAATAATGATTACGAACCAAATTAACACCTTGCCCATTCGACCACTCCTCTCAAATAAAAAGAGGACCAAATCAGCTGATGGAATATTCCATCTCAAGTGCTAATTTAGTCCTCACTAAATGTTTTTGATATAAAATTGTACCTAATCTAAGCACACAGATTCACTCTCAGACTGATTGCGGACATCTGTGATACTGACTTGGATTTTCGGTTTAATATTGCAGCGCTGCCCTATCTTTACCGCTAAAATGGTATAAAAATAAGGACTAAATTAGTGCTAACCCCTTGATTTTACTGGGTTTCTCTAACTTTGTCCTTATTATAACGCGCTCATCATCCAAAACAATACAGTCAAATGCGTCTTTCGCATATTGAAGCAGATGTTCATCTCGATTCAATGTCTGAACTGTCGCAAACACATAATCTGCTTCATATTCATGATAACCGGCACCAACCAGTCCCATAGATACGGTATTTGCAAATACTTTCTCGTAAGATTTTCTTGTCTGTCTGGCAAGCTGGCCTCTGTGGACTAAAAAGAGAACTCTCCGAAAGCCAAGCTCACGCATTGCAAATGCAGAGGCATATGTTTTTCCTGTTCCGGTAGCTGAAATAAGAAGCGCCCGTTTTTCCCCTGCTGCAAGAATTTTTTTCAGATTTGTGATAAACCCAACCTGCATACTGTTCGGCTGTAACGTATATTTTTCAATTGACGTTATCTCATCTAATTTTGCAGCTTCCCTCTGATGTTTTATGATCTGATACCGTTCTTTATAATTTTCATAAAAAGTATCAAATGATAAAGCATACGGCGAATTCCACAGTTCTTTAAACTCAGCAACGATTTCTTTCGCCATCTCCCCCTGTTCGGTTGAGATCAGCTTTGTATTCCATTCACGATTACTGGTAAGCGCCGCACTTGTAATATTCGAACTGCCGATAATGATCCGGTAAATTTCGTCTTTTCTAAAAATATATCCTTTGGTATGAAACCCTTCGTCCGCTGCTTCCACATCATACATCTTTAAGGTAATATTCGATAAATCATTCAGCTTTTTTAATGCCCCAGGTTCACTGAAATTCAGATAATTTGTGGTTAAAATTTCCCCGGGAATATTTTTGTTTTCCAATTCTTTTAGTGTCTGAAGAAGCGGTGTGATGCCACTCATCGTGATAAATGCCACACTGATCTGAAACCTGTCACATTTCAAAAGTTCATCCTCAACGGATGAGAGCACCTTCTTTCCCTCTTTATGGTTATTAGACACAAACTGCGGTCGATAAAGGCTGTTAGATGCAGCCGAACCATTGATATATGCCGTTTCAAATCCCAATCGTAACTCATCAATTTTACTCATTTTTTCTCCTGATACTGCCAGTTACCAAACCCACAGTTTTACCAATGAAACAATTCTCAAAACACACTACATCCAGTATATTCCTTATTACAAACGTTTTCAACAAACATTCCCACGAATTCTCCATCAACTTTTCTTGATTTGTGAAATTGTTAATGTTATCATAAATGAAAACAAGGATAACAGGAGAGATTCTAGTGTGAAAAATAAGCTTGATAGCTTATTTTTCGCACGGCTATTTGTTTCTGAGCAAAAACAAATAGCTTCTATGACAAGGCATAAAAAAGCATGCCTACGAGAATTTGAGATTCTCGTCGCCTCTTCGCAACAAGTTGCTCAGAAATGAGGATTACTATGGAAAATGATCATATCAAACATATATTAGAACAGTTAGAATCGGGGCAGCTTACTGCTTCCGATGCTTATAACCAGTTAAAGCTGGCACCTTTTGAGGATCTTGGATATGCCAAGGTGGATCATCACCGTGAAGTCAGACAGGGTGCGCTGGAGGTGATCTACGGTGCATCTAAGACAAAAGAACAGATGGGGGGCATTATAAACAGCCTGCTCTCCCACTGCAAAGAAAATATCCTGATCACAAGACTTTCGACAGAATCCGCGGCGTACCTGTCCGAACGTTTTGATCTTTTTTACGATGAGCTGTCAAAAATCGGCATCGTAAACCGCACCGAGCATTATTCCGCTGACGGCACGATCGTTGTCGCCACCGGAGGGACAAGCGATATCCCGGTTGCAGAGGAGGCTGCGCTGACTGCAGAGGTACTCGGCAATCATGTCATCCGTCTCTACGATGTCGGCGTTGCCGGGCTCCACCGTCTGCTCTCAAATATGGAACTTTTATCAAAGGCAAATGCGATCATTGCAGTCGCCGGGATGGAAGGCGCGCTTGCGAGCGTCATCGGCGGCCTGACCGACTGTCCTGTCATCGGCGTCCCGACGAGCGTTGGTTACGGCGCAAGTTTTGGTGGTATCTCAGCACTTATCGATGCTTAATTCCTGCGCCAGCGGTGTTTCCGTCGTAAACATCGACAACGGTTTTGGTGCAGGTTACCTTGCCAGCATGATCAATCATCAGGCAGCCCCTAAAACAGATGACAGACCATCATCCTGCCATAAAAACACGGACAAACTGTAAATCTTCATATTAAAAAATATCAAATTCAGCACCAGGGAGGATTATTTATGAAAACACTTTATATAGAATGTAATATGGGTGTTGCCGGCGATATGTTAATGGGCGCCCTCTATGAACTCTGTGATCAGAAAGAAAAATTTTTATCGGACATGAATCAGGCTTTTGCACCTTACGGTGTGACACTTTCTGTGGAACCGGCAGTAAAATGCGGGATCAGCGGCACACACATGAAAGTGGCTGTACACGGGGAGGAAGAACATTCCCATGATGTTCTGCCCGAACACATTCATGAAGATGGGCACATGACAATCCATGCACAGGAAGAATCCCCTACACACGATCATGGTACACAATGCTGCCATGAACACGTTCATGATGAAGATACACTCATGCATTCACATGAACACACTCATGATGAAGATACACTCATGCATTCACATGAGCACACTCATGATGAAGATACACTCATGCATTCACATGAGCACACTCATGATGAAGATACACTCATGCATTCACATGGACACTCTCATGACGAGGATACACTCATGCATGTTCACGATCATATTCATGACGAAAATGAGCACACACATACTCACGACAACAACTCGCACCATGAACACCACCACACGCATGCCCATACCAGTTACACCCAGATCTTAGAACAGATCCACACGCTTTCTTTCCCATCATCCGTAAAAGACTCCACTGCCGCGGTCTACCGTCTGATCGGGGAAGCAGAGTCAAAAGTGCACCACTCCACCTTAGACCAGATCCATTTCCACGAAGTCGGATCGATCGACGCGCTTGTGGATGTGACCGGATGTGCCTATCTGTTGTTCCTGCTTGCACCGGAAACCATTCTCTGCTCTCCGGTTCATGTCGGAAATGGCTTTGTACACTGTGCCCACGGCACACTCCCGGTTCCGGCGCCTGCCACCGCAGAACTTTTAAAAGGGATTCCTTTTTACAGTAGAAATATTCAGGGCGAACTCTGTACGCCAACGGGGGCTGCTGTTTTAAAACATTTTGTGACCTCTTTCGAAGCCATGCCGCCTATGAATGTAACAGAGATCGGCTATGGTATGGGAACAAAGGATTTTGCTGCCGCCAACTGTGTGCGTGTTTTCCTCGGCGAATCTTCTCCCGGTTCCAACACAGCCCCATCCTTTGATGACTCCGTGCTGTCCATCTCCTGCAATCTCGATGATATGACAGGCGAAGCGGTCGGATTTGCAACTGAACTGCTCTTACAGGCGGGCGCTTTGGACGTATACACAATACCGATTCAGATGAAAAAGAACCGTCCGGGTATTCTTTTAACCTGTATCTGTGAGCCAAAAGACCGTGAACGTCTGACTTCCCTTTTCTTTTTACACACCACAACACGCGGTGTGCGCTATCAGATGTTTGACCGCGCCAAACTTACCTCTGAAATCGAAACCTGCCATTCCGCATACGGCGATATACGGATCAAAAAAAGCAGCGGGTACGGTGTCGAAAAAGAGAAAGCAGAGTTTGAAGATTTAAAAGCCATTTCTGCCGGCCATAACTATGAGGTGTCACTCGACCAGATCCGGGATACGATCGTGAGATAATTTTAAACAGATGACAGGGCGAAAATCCGATTTTTTCAGACATTTTCGCCCTCTTTCTTCCTCATTTCAGCGTTTCCACAGGCATTTTGGGGGAATCTTCTTCATTTCTGCTGTTTTTCGCCCTGACTTTTTGATTTCCGTGGGCTATTGAAATGAATTCCATCACTTTTCGCCCATTCTCTTTTATATCTGATAAATTTCTATTATAAATCGGGCGAACCACTTTTATTTTCCTCATATTTCACCCATTTTTTATCTTCACCCCCAATCCAGCTAATACAATACTTTGACATCTCATCCGTGACCTCATACACCGGAAGAAACATGGTTTCCGTGCCACGGGAACGGGATCTGTAACTGCTCTGCTGCCAGGGGGGAAAGCTTCATAGGTGTGCTCAACAAAAAATCTTATACACAAAATAGCTGCGTATAAACTTCGTAACCATCTAAAATTTCTTCTTTTTCAGACAATTCATGCAGATAAAGACTCACCATATTTTCCAATACACTTTCTTTTCCAGCGTCAATTATTTCATCTTTAATCTCCTGCAAACACATATGAATCTCCCATTTTTCATTTTCTACAATATATATTCCATCTGTCTCTCTTTGGTTTTTAATCCCATTTTTTCATAAAATTTTTCCGCGGAGGTATTTCCTGCCCAGACATTTAATGTCACTTCATAACAGCCTAACCGTTTCGCTTCGCCCTTTACATATTCAAACAGGCTCTCACCTACATGCTGTCCTCTGGTTTTTGCATCGACGCACAGATCATCGATAAAAAGCGATGTAAACGACACCATATTATTGGAGAATGGCTGCTGTTTCAACTGGCAGAAAGCATATCCTAAGCATACGTCATTCTCATCTGCAGCTACATAAACAGGCTTTGTATCATCTTTTAACATTTCTTTCAGTTCATCCTCTGTGTACTTTGTCGTCCCCGGAATAAAAATATCCGGTCTTATATCTGCATGGATTTGAAGCACCTGCTCTAATAATTCAATCAGTCTTGGGATATCTTTTTCGTTTGCTCTTCGAATATTCATTTCACTTGCCTCCATATTTTTCATTATATCTGTAGTTTTAGTTTCGGGAATTTATTTTGATCCCCGCTTCCATTTATACATTTTCAGACACTGCGGATGCTCAAAATACTCCTGATCAAAGATCCATGCAATGTCAGTTTCCGATAATTCTTCTGCCTTAAATCTCCGATATTTGCTGTTCAGCTATACACTTCCCACTATCTGGGCGTGTTCGGGACTTGCACCCGTTAGAGTGCGCCCATGGCGCGCAAACTAAAAAAGGCTCCGCCAACAATAGCAGAGCCTCCGACATTTTCTTTAAAAACCCACGGTATCCAGCCGGATCGTGGTAAATGATAATCCAAAATTTTTGATTTCTATCTTACTCTTCTAAACTTTCCTTCATTCTGCCAAGCATTCCTGATTTTTTCAACGGCAGTGTAATAATAATGGCAATGATCGTTCCGCCACAGGTGCTGATCAGAAACGGAACAACAAATGTGAATAACGCCGCTGCTTTATTACCCATGACAAGATATGCCACCGGATAAGAGAGCATTCCACCAATGATTCCGGTTCCAACTACTTCGCCAATATAGGCAAATGGAAGTTTTTTCCCATACTTATAGAGAAGTCCGCCAAGCAATGCACCACACATGCTTCCCGGGAATGCCAGAGGGCTTCCCAGTCCTAACAGATTACGGATCAGCGCCGCAATAAATGCCTGTGCCAGTGCCCACCACGGTCCTACGGTAACTGCGCATAAAATATTTACCAGATGCTGTACCGGTGCACATTTTGAACCGAATACCGGGAAGGAAAATAAACTTCCCACCACCGCTACTGCTGCTAAGATTGCTGTAACTGTCAATTTCTTTAAATTAAATTTTTTCATTTTGTCCTCTTTTCCCAGAATCTGCCACATATCACATTCTAAAAAAAGAATGATAAGACTGCAACAGTTCCTATTTTGATTTTACTGCCCCTGCAGCTTTTTCCACAATCAGGCAGAGAATGACTGTGACCACCATATCCGGCAGCGTATTTCCAACCGGCGTATCCACCTGCATCAATATGCGGTAAATCACAAATCCGGCAAGCCATACGATCAGATTACGCCACTGAAATGCAGATTTTCCGGCATCTGCTTTCTTTAAAATGAAGTAATCTGCGATCTGCACTGCGATCATCGGAGCAAAAACAGAACCGATCAGATATAAAAAGTTTGTAATGTTATCCATCGGATAAACGATTGCTGCGACAGTTCCAATCACAGTAACAACAATTGCCGCCCATTTTTCCTGAATCTTTGAGGAAATGGAAACACTAGAAACTCCTGCGGAATAGGCATCCAGGAAGGTTGTTGTAACCGTGGAAAATACAATAATGAGAAGTCCGACAACGCCGAAACCGGTTTTTAACATAATCTGCGCAATGTCATATTCACCGGTAAAAATAGCCGCTCCCATACCGATCATGTACATAAAAATGCTGACCAGACTGTAGACAATCACACTTGCGAGTGTTGCTGCAAACGGTTTTTGGGCTTCTCTTGTATAATCACTGATCAGCGGCAGCCAGGAAAGCGGCATTGCCACCGCAAGCTCTACGGCAGCTCCGAATGTCAAACTTCCGTCATCCACGATCGGCGTCATGCTGCCGCTGCCAAAGAAGATCACTTTAAAAAGTACCAGTGATAAAATAAAAAGTGCTGTCATGGCAACCGTATTTAATTTGCCAAGATTGGTCAGTCCAATAAAAATCCACACAATGATCAAAGCACCAATGATGACTGCCCACACCCAGTTTCCGGTATGTAAAACGCCGTCTGCCGCAAGTGCGCCATCATAGATCATGATCGCAGTCCATCCAACAAGCTGTAATACATTTAATACGGCAAAAAGAAGGCTTCCCTTCTCGCCAAAGCTCATTTTTACAGTTTCCATGGCACTTTTGCGCTCTTTCGCTCCGATCATTCCTGCCGCAAACATCATAAGTCCGCCGATCAGATGACCGAGCAGAATCGCTGCCATTGCTTTTCCAAAGCCAAGCGGTGCAAAGTATGTACCTGTCAGTATTTCGGCTAAAGATACGCCCGCACCAAACCAGATTAATCCGTTTGAAAAAACGGAAGTTCTCTTTTCATTCATCCTTCGTACTCTCCTTCGATCGCAAATGCATGGTTCATAGGTCCGCTTCCTTTTCCAAGGTCAAGCATGGCGGCAAGTGCGCCGGAAATATAATTTTTCGCATACCTGACGGAAGTTTCTAAATCCCTTCCTTTTGCAAGATTCGATGCGATTGCGGAAGAAAGCGTGCAGCCTGTTCCATGGGTATTTGGATTGTCAATTCTCTTTCCATGAAACCACACCGGCTCTTTTCCTTTCTGGAAAAGAAGGTCGTTGGCATCATTTAACTGATGTCCACCCTTCAATAAAACCGCACAGCCTAAAGTGTTACAAATGACTTCTGCTGCTTTTTCCATATCTGCTTCTGTTTTGATCTCCATTTCAGAAAGCACTTCTGCTTCCGGGATATTCGGAGTAATAACAGTTGCAAGAGGCAATAATTTACTTTTCAATGTGCTGATGGCGTCCTCGCTGATCAGTCTTGCCCCGCTGGTTGCCACCATGACAGGATCCACCACAATATTTTTTGCATGATACTCTGTCAGTTTTTCCGCAATTGTCTCGATCAGTTCACTCGACGAGACCATTCCGGTTTTGATCGCATCCGGATGAATATCCGTAAAAATACTATCCAGCTGCTCTGCCAAAAATTTCGGAGTTACCTCCATAATATCTGTTACGCCGGTCGTATTCTGGGCAGTCAGAGCCGTGATCGCACTCATCGCGTAAACGCGGTTTGCGGTCATAGTCTTAATATCTGCCTGGATGCCGGCGCCTCCACTGGAATCACTTCCAGCGATTGTTAATGCTGTGTACATACAATCCTCCTTGTTTTTCCGAAGAAAAATCCTTCTTTTGCATTAATTTTGTATAGCGACCTAAGGTGGTGCCCCCAATCTGCCGCTGTATATAAAAACTGCTCTGCAGTTCCTACCTAATTAAATGATACTTGCTACTTTTTCAAGTAATTCTTTTGTTCCTTTTTCAATATCTTCACATGCGAAAATGCCGCTGACAACTGCTGCTCCCGCCATCTTTCTGCCTTTCAGCCGAAGGACATTGTCTGCGTTGATCCCTCCGATCGCAACAACCGGAATTGTTACACTCTCGCAGATTTCCTGAAACAAATCTAATTCCATCGGTTTTGCATCTGCTTTCGTGCTTGTTCCAAAAACGGCTCCGCTTCCAAGATAATCTGCTCCGGCAGTTTCTGCTGCTTTTGCCTGCTCTATCGTCTTTGCTGTCACGCCGATAATCTTATCTGCTCCAAGAAGATCTCTTGCATTTTTTATCTCCATATCAGACTGTCCGATGTGAACTCCGTCCGCATGGATTTTTTTTGCAAGTTCCACGTTGTCATTGATGATAAGCGGTACGTTATAATGATGACAAAGTTCTAATAACTCCTGTCCTTCTTTCTCAAAAGCAGCCTCATCAAGAGTTTTCTCCCGAAGCTGCACTAAGGTCACGCCGCCTTTTAACGCTTTCTCTACCTGTTCATATAGTGTCTCGCTGCCAAGCCAGCTGCGGTCTGTGACAGCGTATAATTTTAACTGTTCTCTTGTGATGTTCATGCTGTTTGCCTCTGTTATTTTATAAAATAGAATCTCGCCTGCGAGATTCTCCGCCTGCGGCTGGTCGCAATATGCGACATGTTTCTTATCCATCGCAGTGCGATCCTCGCGGAGCGTTTTTTGTAATAGAAACGAAGTTTCCTATTACATAAAGAATGCAGGAACCCAACCAAAGATTCCTGCACACAAAAAACACACTTGTGATTCATTATCTCCCTACGTTGGCATTATCCAAATCAGGTTCTGGGTTAAAGCATCCGCTTACTCTCAGCCCGCCTGTGCGAGCACCCCATTTTTTGTTTTCGACATCACTTTTGTGATGATCTGTTTTTTTTATAACAGCTTTATTATACACGCCTGTTCTCAAAATGCAAGTTTTTTATCCTGTGACATATAAAGTTCCGTAAAATACGGATCTGATTTCATCAGTTCCACAAAAGTCTCCTGGCAGAATCACGAACCAGGCAGGAAAGATTCTCCTTTTCCAGTGCCATCATGATCTCATCGTCCGGGACATTTCTGTCAAATAAAATATTTTCTCTGATCGTCCCATCAAAAATCTGAAAATCCTGGGATAAATAAACAATTATTTTCTGAAAATAATCTGCCTTATAGTTCAATAGAAAAGAATTAAATACCCCAGGCACAAGATAACCAGATGTAACTAATAAATTATGATCGATCACAGTGGTAATATTACATCAAAAACCGTTCCTCCAGACGGATTTGATCTGACTGTAATACTGCCATCATGCACTCTCACGATTTCACGGACAAGTGCAAGTCCAAGTCCTACACCGCCAAGTTCCCGGCTTCTGGATTTATCCACACGAAAGAATGGTTCAAACACGCGTTCCCTGAGTTCCTCAGGGATTCCGTTTCCCGTATCCTCCACGGACAGATAAACATGTTTTTCCTTCCGGTATGCAGTTACTGTAACCTGTCCGCCTGAATGATTATATTTTATGGCATTCTCAACAAGATTGTATACCAGCCTGTAAATAAGAATGTCACTTCCAACCATCGTTATATTTTTACATTTTCCAGTAAGTTTTATGTTTTTTTCCTGTGCAAGGGGATCCAGATCTGCTAACACTTCATCAACAAGCGCGTCAACCATAATTTCATCATCCCGTCCCACAGTCTGGAGTTCACTCATATCAAGGAGCGTTTTTACCATTTTACTGAGTCTTCCATTCTGCTCGGTAACCATCTTTATTGTCTGCAATGTATCAGCATCATTATCCGGATGCCGTGTAGAATTATAAAGATCAAGCTGTACCTGCATCAAAGATAATGGCGTCCGCAGTTCATGTGCTGCATTTGCGGTAAATTGCCTCTGTATCTCAAATGCGTCCGAGAGACGTTCAAGCATCTTATTATACGAAACGCTAAGCTGGTTCAATTCTTTAACTTTATTTTCTTCTATTCGTGAAGCTGCCAGATTTTGCGCCTGTACTTCTTCAATTTTATCAGAAAATTCACGGATTGGTCTGAGTGCATGCCCACTTATAAAATAGGTAGCCACTCCACCCAGAAGAGCCAATACTGCTGTAATGATCAAGCTGTTTTTCCTGTAGTCCGCCTTATTATTATAGACCTGGACAGAAAAGTCATTGGCGAACTCATCCCACTTGTCCTCCGGAATGCTGATATATATTTCCTCCGCATCGTCCGGCTGATCATCTCCCCGTGTATCCACAGCCTCTTGCAGGGAATCCATATAATACACGCCGTTTCTATAGACAAGCATCGTCACGCATCCACATATCACCGCTATATATAATGTAATGATGCAGGTAAGTCTCCACTGCAGCGACATTTTTTTCATCTATCGGACTCCTCTCGTATTTTATACCCTTCTCCCACCTTGTTCAGAATCGGATCATATCCCAGCACAGCCTTAAGCTTTTTTCTAAGGGAAGACATGTGTACTCTGATCGCTCCGCTAAAGCTATCCACAGATGCATCCCAGACATGCTCCATCAATTCCTCCTGACTTACCGGTCTGCCCATGTTCAGAAGCAGATATTCCAGAATACCATTTTCTTTTCTTGTCAGGGAAATCATTTTCCCTTTTGCATATGCCTCACGTCTTACCGTATCGAACTTTATCCCACCACTTTCCAGACACACATCTTTCTGCACAAATTTTCTTCTTGTCAGACTTCTGATACGCGCCTCAAGTTCCTGCAGATGAAATGGTTTTTCCATATAGTCATTTGCCCCTGCATCCAGTCCTTCAACCTTATCCGCAATCTGCCCTCTTGCAGATAATATAAGAACCTTTGTCTCCTCATTTCTCTGTCTGAGTTCCTTTAAGATCTCCATTCCATCCATACCGGGCAGATTCAGATCCAGAACAATCAGATCATAATTCTCCGTCAGGACACTTTCAAAAGCCTCTTCCCCATCATAACAGGTATCCACCTCGTACCCTGCATCATACAGCCGTTTTGCAACCATGTCACACATTTGTTTCTCATCTTCAACTATCAATAATCTCAAAATTCATTCACCCGCTTCTTAACACAAATTTTACAACAGCTATTGTATAATACTAACATCAGCTGGTCAATAAATACAACAAATGAAAGGAGTAAAATATCTTGAAGTGCAAAAAAATCTATCAGTCGATCCTGCTCATCTCAGGTATCACCATGATAAGTTACGGTGCGGTCAGAGGAGAAGCAGCTGTCGTGCTCGGTAAAGCAATAAAATTATGTCTGGAGTGTGTCGGAATTGGATAAAAAAAAGAATTTTCTATCAAAAAAAATAGCTGTACTACGCGGATGGATACAGGCAGCTGCCACACTGCTCACGAATATCCATATTCCTAATTTATGGAAAGGAAAAATATATCAGGGCAGCGTAAAAAACGTATGTGTACCAGGATTAAATTGTTACTCCTGTCCGGCGGCAACAGGAGCATGCCCAATTGGCGCTTTTCAGGCGGTTGTTGGTTCATCAGGATTTAAATTTTCATACTACATAACCGGATTTTTTATTTTACTCGGTGTAACACTCGGAAGATTTATATGTGGTTTTCTGTGTCCGTTTGGATGGTTTCAGGATTTACTTCATAAAATACCTGGGAAAAAATTTTCTACAGCCCGCCTCAAACCGCTGCGCTATTTAAAATACATCATCCTGATCATTTTTGTTATACTTCTTCCGATGCTGGTAACGAACTCTATCGGAATGGGAGATCCTTTCTTCTGTAAATATATTTGTCCTCAGGGTGTCCTGGAAGGAGCTATCCCTCTCGCACTTGGAAATGCCGCTATACGTTCTGCACTGGGAAAACTTTTTTCTTTTAAATGCCTTATTTTAATCACAGTAATTGTGTTAAGTATTTTGTTTTACAGACCATTCTGTAAATGGATCTGTCCTCTAGGAGCAATCTACTCATTATTTAATAAGGTCAGCTTTCTTTCTATTAAAATTGAGAACAGCAGATGCATCGGATGCGGGCAATGCCAAAAGGCATGTAAAATGGATGTGGATGTGTGTAAAACTCCAGATCATCCGGAATGCATACGATGCGGAGCCTGTATAAAAGCCTGTCCTAAAGATGCGATCCACTACCAGTTTATGGGGAAATCATGTAAAAAAAAGAACAACAGTAACCAGCAGTCATAAACCAGTAACTATCAATCTTATTACAATTTAAAAAAGGAGCAATTATCCATGAAAACAAAAATTACATTTATTTCAGTTGTCACACTCAGCATCGCACTGCTGCTTACATCCTGCAGCGGAAAAGGAACTGTAAGCACCACAGAACCACAGAATACCACGGCTGAAGACAGCACGGCATCTGCAGACAATTCCAACACGAAATTGGATGATTTATATCAGCAGGAGAACCAGATCTTTGCAGAGCATAAAGATATATGGGACAAATTATTTGGTCTGATGAATAAAAACACTGCAGATTCAAACGGAAATTATGCTGATCATCTGGCTGATACCGCTGAATCAAACAAAGATTCTTTTACTGATGACGAATTCAAAACACTTACTAATGATATTGAAACCATACGAAAAATCGAAGAACAGATCGCAGAAATTGAAAAAGAAACTACAGAATCCGATAACAATGGGCAAAATACTAATTCTGAAGATGCATCACCATTCAAAAATTTCTCAGGTCAGGATTTCGATGGTAATTCTGTTGACGAAAGTCTTTTTTCCGAAAATGCAGTAACTGTCATCAATTTCTGGTTTACCGGCTGCAAACCTTGTGTTGCTGAGTTATCCAAACTGAATGAATTAAATGATGCAGTCAGGGCAATGGGAGGAGAAGTAGTCGGCATCAACACAGAAACCTTCGATGGAAATGAATCGGCTATCAAAGAAGCTGCCTCTGTTCTTGAAAGCCAGGGTGCTAAATACCGCAATCTTTCTATTGATTCATCTTCAGATGCAGGTAAATATGCCTCCAATATCATGGCATTTCCTACCACAATACTCGTCGACAGAAATGGTAACATCGTGGGTGATCCGATGCTCGGCGGAATCGATAATCAGGATAACTATGATACTCTGATGAAACAGATCCAATCTGTAATCGATGCAGACAGCTCAAATAAATAACTCTTTTATGATATTCTTTTGTACATAACCGGCACATCATACCCAACGGTTCTATTTTCATTCACTCCCGGACTTTCAGATACCTCCTGGCAGGTATCTGAAAGTCTCTCCCATTACCGGTATAACTTTCTTTTTATCTGCATTCTCCTTATGCTTTCTTAAGTCGTCCTCTTTAACGTTCCAATATAATCTCCATTATGATAAACAAATGGTCCGGGTTCTCCCTCTTCTCCAAAATATTCCGGTCTTAAGGACAAGATATCGAGCAGTTCATCAATTGTCTGCACCCTAGTTGCCTGATATGGCTGTTCAAATGCAATCTTTTCTACAAACAAATAATAATCACTATACTTTATCAGGATACCTGTATGACCTACAAAAACAGCATCCGAATATGGATCATATATTACGATACTAAGAAGTGATATTCTGTCATTGTCTATTTGAAATCCATATTCTTTCCAGCTGTCGCAAAATGCAGATTCCGGATGTCTGTCATCCGTAACACTCTTTTCACCATAAAGTGTGGTAAACATGTCTTTGTTCTCTTTTAGGATTTCATATCTGTCCACATTATCTATCGCTTCTGTATCAAACATCAGATAGGTTCCCTCATAATGATCTTCCGTTAATTCCGAGCGGATCACCCCATCTAACAGAAGAAAAGCTGTCATTCTACAGTCCGCATCTGAATAATCATGATTCTGTTCCCAGCCATCCATACATTTACCGATATCCGCTTTCATTTTCCCAGGATCTGACCATGTATCTTCCAGCTTCGCATTTTTTCCTGCGGAATCTGCAAAATCAACCGCCCATTCCCGAAATATGTCTACATGCGCAGCTCCCGCAGAGTCAAGTTCTTTACAGATCTCAGTAATCGTATTGTTCCCTCCCATATATGTTGCACCAGGTATCTTTTGTTTCTGCACTGTTTCTGTGCAGGCCGCCAGCATCATAAATGCAGACACAATCATAGCAATAACAGACAGCTTCATGGCTGTTTTGGTTTGTTTTTTCAACAGATATTACCTCTTCTCCCCTAAATGATCATGACGCAAAAATCGTTCCTGTCAATTCTTTTCATCCTCGATCGTGAGTGTTCCAGGTCTTACATTCAAATAGATACTGCCCTTGTCCACTTTATACATATCAAGCAGCATTACCCAGAGACGGTGTATTGCATCAAGTAATACATTCGATACCTCTATGCTATATGGCAGCAGTGCATGAATATCAAAAAAACGCATGCCAAGTGGTGGTAAAAATACCATATTGCTTGATTTTACTTTCTGCTCTCCTATGCTTCTGTTTGCAGTTTTTAACATTTCATAAGTGATCAGACAAAAATCTTTTCCTTTATATTTACAATAGTAAGAAACATAGCACTCATCAATCGTCCAGTCTAATCCGTCCTCATGCTCAACGGGTTTTTCTTCTGCCGGATTTGCCTCGGTAGTCATAACCTCTACACTCCAGCGGATTCTTCCTTCTTTTGTCTCTCCCATCATATCCTGGATCTCACGAAAAATTTCTTCCTGTTTTTTCACATTAATCTCCATTCTTGCGCTGTCTTTTGCGCATCTCAAGTTTGTGCGTAAGCACAAATCTTGCGTGTGAAAAATCTTATTTTTCACACTAATCTCCATTTCTAAGCAGCTAATGATATTATTTTTTTCATAAAAGCTATATATTTTGCCCGGAAACAAATAGCCGTACTAATCCCTCACATAAATATCCGAAAGATTCTCAAGGATCGCTCCTGCGACATCCGGTTTGTTCATCGTATAAATATGCACATGATTGACACCGTTTGCGATCAGATCGATGATCTGGTCTGTCGCGTAGGCGATACCTGCCTGTTTCATGGCAGCCGGGTCACTTCCAAAACGGTCAACGATTGCAAGGAAACGGCGCGGTACCAAACTTCCGGACAGGGCAATGCTCCGTTTTACCTGGTTTGCGTTGGTGATCGGCATAATTCCTGCTACGACAGGAACATCGATTCCATGTTTTAGTGCTTTGTACATAAAGTTATAAAGAATATTATTGTCAAAGAACATCTGTGTTGTGAGGAACTCACATCCGGCATCCACTTTTTCTTTCAGATGGATCAGATCTTCCTCTAATGTCTGTGACTCAGGATGTCCTTCCGGATAGCAGGCTCCGCCGATACAGAAATCTCCCTGTGATTTGATATCATAGATCAGCTCACTTGCATGTTTATACTGATTTGGCAGCGGGAAATCCGCATTCTGCGGGATATCTCCGCGCAGTGCAAGTACATTTTCAATCTGCTTTTCTTTTAACTCCTGAATCACAGAGGCAACTTTCTCCTTAGTCGAAGATGCACAGGTGAGATGTG
>OHDC01000720.1_pt1 | contig 16607 bp, 8 predicted proteins | sample 1566851 | NCBI WGS metagenome assembly OHDC01 (sample SAMEA3879590, study PRJEB24766) | human gut metagenome | biome: human-associated habitat; feature: feces | place: USA | collected 1985/1987 | reverse complement strand
CCACTGATTTGAGGGAGAGCAGGATCTTGCGGTCAAGGGCGGCAAGGTCGGCCTTGAGCTGCTTCAGCTCGTCCTCCTTTTTCCAGACTTCCCCGACGACCTGTTCCAGGACGGGGAGTTCCTTCTCAATGGCTTCGTTGTCCCTCGTGTATTTCTCTATCAGGCGGGGGATGCTGTCGAAGGCGTTGATGAAGTTCTGGCAGGCGGTTTTCGGATCGACCGCCAAACGGCCGTTGTTATAGTTGTAGAGGAAGTTGCCTTCACCTCGCACGAAGAAACGGTTCTCGCAGAAGTCCAGACCGTCCTTGACGGTGGTGTCGGTCTTGACAACGATGTCGAAGCCATAGAGCGAGCCGATGACCTTCGGCTGGCCGTGCGTGCGTTCCCTGTCCTCTATCTCGTGGAGCTTGGCGGCAATCACTTTCGGATCATCGCCTGCCACGCCGTCAATCTTCAAGGGGTTGAGCCGGTTGCCCTCCTTGTCGTACTGCATACGGCTCTCGATGGCGGCCTTGTCCTTCCTGACACGGGCGATGATGTCATCGTTGCTTGCCCGGTTCGCCAGGAAAGTTTCCAGTTTGATGCGTGATTCCCCCTTGCCACGCTGGAAGGCCTTGCGCTCCCCTTCCATGCCGGCAATCCGCTTCTCCAACCGTGCCTTGTCGAGCAGGTCGGTATTTCCGGAAAGCACCGCCACGTACTCTGAGAAAGGTATGCCTCCCTTCTCGTCCATGCCTCCCTCGTCGATGGTACGGCAACCCATGTTGTTCTGCTTGAGCTGGGTGATGAAAAGCTGCTTGTTGTAGAGCAGGTTGAACTTGTAGCTGTCAAGCGACTTCTCCACTGCGTAGATTATCACGTCCACCTTGTTGTCCGCATAGAGCTTGGCCACCTCGTTGCCCTTGCGGATGCCCCGGCCGTCCCGCTGCTGCAAGTCCGAAGGCCGCCACGGTGCGTCGAGATGATGGATGGCTACACACCGCTTCTGGGCGTTGACTCCCGTGCCCAGCATTTCAGTAGAGCCGAAGAGAACACGTATCTTTCCCTCGTTCATCGCCTCGATCATCGCCTTGCGCTTCTTCTCGGTCTTGGCTTCCTGAATGAAACGTATCTGGTCTTCGGGGATGCCGTGATCCTCCACCAGCTTGCGCTTGATCTCGCTGTACGGATTCCACTGGTCGGGCTTGTAGGTTCCCAAGTCCGAGAAAACGAACTGAGTGCCTTTATGCCCGGCGTATTTATTGTAATACTTCGCAATCATATCGGCGCAATGGGTGGCCTTGTTGTCCTTGTCGTCGCCGTAGGAGAGCGGATCGATGAGCCGCATGTCGAGCGACATCTTCCGGGCGTAGTCGGTGGCGATGAGCATCTTCGCCTTCTCTTCCCTCTCGTTCAGTGGCGGGCGGCCCAGTACGGTGGCATTGCCGGTCTTGGCGAACTCGATGAGCTTCTGTATGAACTCCCTCTGGTCGGGCGTCGGGGGTATGTTGTGCAGTATCTCGTTCTTCTCCGGACGGTCGATGCCGATGTCGGCTGCGGTACGGAAGTCGGTGATCTCGGAATAGAACGAAGCGAGTTCCGGAACCTTGATGAAGTAGCGGAAACGCTCTTTCTGCACCACCTCGTTGGTGACGGAGAACTCGTAATCGACGGACTTCCGGGCAAACACCGCCGCCCATGCGTCAAAGGAGTTGATCCCCTGACGCTCCAATTCCCGGGGGCGCAGGTACTTGAAGAGCAGGTACAGCTCGGTCAGCGAGTTGGAAATGGTGGTTCCCGACAGGAAGGTGGCTCCCAGGTCCTTGCCGGTGCGCTGCTGGATGGTGCGCAGGGCGAAGAGCATGTTGAGCGCACGCTGGCTGCCCTCGCTGTTGCCCAGACCTGCCACACGGTCGTGCCGGGTGGTGAACATCAGGTTCTTGAACCGGTGCGACTCATCGACAAAGAGGTGGTCGATGCCCATGCGCTTGAAGTCCGCCACGTCGTCCTTGCGGGTTTCGATCTCGTGGAGCAGCTCTTTCAGCCTGACCTCAAGGTTCATCTTGCGTTTCTCCATGCCCTTGATCTGTGCGTTGCTCACTTCCGCACCCTGCTGGTAGAGGACTTCGAGGTTCTCTTCCACACTATCCAGTTCCTGTTGCAGGATGTCACGCTGGATTTCGGGGGACTGCGGTATCATGCCGAACTGCTCGTGCGAGAGGATGATGGCGTCCCAGTCGTTGTTCTTCATCCGGTGAAAAATCTCGACACGGCGCTCCGGCGTGAAGTCCTCCTTGCCGGGATAGAGGACTTTGGCGTTCGGGTAGGCGGTGGCGAAGGTCTGTGCGATCTCGTGGATGTTCGCCTTCAGGCCGGTGATAAGGGGCTTGTTCGCCAGTCCCAGACGCTTCATCTCGTAGGCGGCACAGCACATGATGAGCGTCTTGCCGCCACCCACCTCGTGATCGGCGATCCCCCCTCCGTTCTGCTTGAGCATCCAGATGCAGTCCTTCTGGCTGGGATACAGGTCGGGAATGCCCAGCCCCTTGAGGTCAAGACCGGGAAAGCTCTGGTGCGAGCCGTCGTACTTGGGACGGACGAAGCAGTTGAACTTGCGGTTGTACATGTCCGCCATTTTCCGCTTGAACTCCGGCGACTGTTCCATGAGCCAGTCGGAGAAGCCGTTACGGATCTCGTCAATCTTGCTGTTGGCAAGCAGGGTAACCTCCGGATCACGTATCTTCATTTCCTTGCCCGTCTTGTCCAATACGGTCTTGGTGATGTTGGGCGTGGTGTTGTGGATGGCATGGCGCATAAGGGCGATGCCGTTGAAGATGCGGCTTTCCGAACGCACCGAATATTGGTTCATGATGCGTGGGGAGGTCATGTCGGCCTTGATGCTGTACTCATCGTTGCTGGCGGTATAACGGACGGACACGTCCGTGTCGAACAGCCATGAGGCGTAGCGGCTGTACACTCCCGCCGGTATCCAACGCTCGCCGAAATTGAAATCCAGATCCTCGAAAGGTATGGGCATGGGAAGCGACTGCCGCAGGGCTTCGAGGGAAATACGTGCCTCGCCGTTGTCGGGATGCGACTGCAAATATTCCTCGATGTGTTCGGCCTTGGCCATGACGTTGCCGGAAATGAAACGGTCGGCAATCTCGTAGTTCTTCGAGAGGGGATTGTAAAATATCCGTCCACGCAGTTCCTCCAACAAGTCAGATTGCGATTTGTCGGTCAGGGACTCCATGTACGCCATGTCCACGTTGCCGTACTTGTTGAGCGAGGCGGTGAGCGCCTCGTGCACGTCATCGGTATGGGTGATCTCGTTGATGTTGTACGAGACGGGATGGTCGAAGATGTCGGCCTTGACCGCCCGGCCGTCGATGTAACGTTCCAGCGACAATATCTCACGGTTGCCCGCATCCATGCGGAACAGGTCGATGTTCTTCCTGTCGTTCAGATTGCCGAACTGACGGATGAAGTCATCGTAAAGAGTGTTGAGCATGGTACGCAACGCCGGATTTGCGGCATGGGCGGCCGCCTCGTTCTCGTACAGGTGATGGTAGGTGTCACGTATCTCGATGTAGAGCGACGCACGGCGTCGCTGGCGTTCGGGCAGATCCAACGGGTTGAATACCGGTGCGGCCCCGCCAATGGCGGAGAGGTAGCCTATCTGCCCGTCATCGTCCACAAGGGAGCCGTTGCGGTGGTGTCCCTGCAGGCCGGCCGGATAAGGACGGGACTTCATGCGTTCCTGCCGTGCGGCCTCTTCCTCCTGCCGGCGGCGTTCCTGTTCCTGCCGCTCTTTCTCTTGGGGAGTCGGTTCGGCCGGGGCGGGATGTTGCTCCAACGGTGGCATATCGAAAAGGGACAACTGCCCGGAGTCCTTCTTCGTGCTCCTTGTTTTCCTTTTCCTGACCTGTGAACGCTCCTCTTGTGTGAAGCCGAAAAGGTCGTACAGGGACATGACCGGCTCCGGCGTGGTCTTTGCGGCGGTTGGCCGGGCATCCGTTGAGGGCTGCTCCGGCGTGGGAGTCCGACGCTCCACCTGTACCGCCTGTCGATCCATAGAAGTGGAATGTCCGTTCATGTTACCGGACCGGTTGATTTCCCGCACCTGTGCGATGCGTTGCTGCATGGTTTCCGCCGGACGGCTCACCAGATTGCGGAACTCCTGTACGGGTGAATGGCGGAGATACAAGTCCAGATCGAGCTGTTCCGAGAGGTTGCGGTCAAGGAAATACTTCATGTCGGCGGCGATGGCTTCCATACCCCCGTCATGCAGGTAGATGCGTGCCGGCTTGCCGTAGGGATCGGTACCGACATGGCCACGTGTATGCACGATGGCGGCGGTATGCTCGAAATACTCGTTCTGCGTCGTCCCGTCGGCCTGCGTGCCGACTTCCACGAAAGACCGTTCGAGTGACGTATATTCCCTTTGGGAAAGCGTGTCCTTCTGCAAGATGACCAGGTCGCTGCCCACCTCCGTACCGGCATAGTCGGTAAAGAGGTTGTTGGGCAGGCGGACAGCCGATAACAGCCGGGATCGGTTCATCAGGTATTGCCTTACGGGATAGGCCATAGCGGAGTTCATCACCCCCTGTGAGGTGATGAAGGCGAGGACGCCTCCCTCACGGACGGCATCCAGCCCTTTGGCGAAGAAATAGTTGTGCAGGCTGTTCAGCGCAAAACGCCTCGCCGTGCCGTTGTCGAAGGAGGGATCGAAAACACGTATGTCACCGAAGGGGATGTTGCTGCTCACCACGTCGAAATAGCCGTTGCGGTGCGGGGGCAACTCCTCGAAGCCCTTGATATTGACCTGCGCTTCGGGATGGAGCCGGGCAAGGATGCGGCCGGTAAGCAAATCCTTTTCATAGGCAACAATTTCGGGAGTGTTGCCGGATGCGGAGTGGCATTGCGGTCGGAAGGCCGAGACAAAATTGCCGGTTCCCGATGAAGGATCGAGAAAACGGCCGGGCGACACTCCGTGTTCGCCCAAAGAAGAGGCAATGGCATTGACAATCGCCGGCGGCGTGTAGAAAGCGGTAAAGGTGGATGCCTTCACGCTTTCCACCAGCCGCCTGTACTCACGCTCGTCAGCGGTCCCGTCACGCAGGACGTTGTGAAGTTCCGTAATCAGGGGGAACAGTTCACGGTCGGCCTGTGTCCAGCGGAGTATGTCGGTGAGTTTCCCGAAAGGGGAAAGAACCGCCTTGATACCTCCGAACCCGGAGTAGGCGGCGAGTATGCCCGCTTCCTCCGGTGTGGCGGTGCGCTGTTCTTTCTCCAAACGGAACATCAGCCGGATTGCCTCTATATTGTCCCTGAGATGCGCCTTTTTATTATAAGCCATTCTCTTCCAACCAGATTACAACCGTACCTGTCAGCTCGTCATAGAGCTGCCCGAACTCCGGGCTGAACATGAAATCATCCAAGAGCGTATAGCCGGCGAAGACCTTCCGGCATTCGGGAAGCAGCTGCAAGGCCACGCTGCGTGCGCTGCCTTCGGGGACTTCGGCGGCGAACTCGTTCCAGAGGACGGTAACCAGCGTGTCCAGAGGAGAGAAATGCAACCCCTGAAAAAGCAGGGCGTTCGCCTGTTGTGCCGCATCGTCGTAGGTCAGGCCGGAACGGACGGCTGCGCTGAAGGCTTCGGCGGCCTGCTCGCTGCGGGTGGCGACAAAAGAGTCGTCATCCGCCAAATCGGGATGCGACTCACGCAGGAAGGACAACAGGGTAAGACGGTAGTAAGACAATTCATCCGGTTCTTCCGCTACGGATACCGGCACGTTGGATTTATTCTGATTCATATAATTATCGGATTATTAAGTGATACAATTCCGGACGGGTTATCTCTTCCTGCCGCTTTTTTCTCCCTGCGGTTTCCTGTCCGGGAAGGAATAGCCTACGGTAAAATCGGGATTAAGCACCAGTGCGGCATCGAAACTCCTGCCCTCACGGTTCCTGAAGCCTTTGACAAGAGGGGTACGGCCTGTGGTCACCAGCCCGACAATCTGTTTGTCGGTCAACACCTTGCCTCCCTTGTTGCGGAACAGGGTGAATCCGCAATCGACATCGGCGCATTTGGCGACCTTGTCGAAGAACAGGATGCGGCTCTTCTTGCATTTGGGACAGGTGCATTGCTCCCCTGAAGGAGCTACATCGAGGGGGGCGGACAGCAGTTCGGCAACGATCTGTGCGGTATAGACCTCTATGTCCCGGCGGAAAGAGGGCGCATCGGCCTCTCCGGTTTCTATTTTGGCGAGAGTATCCTCCCACGCCGCTGTCATTTCGACATCGGCAATCTTCTTGTCCTTTACCGTATCGTAAACCGCCAGTCCTTTTTCGGTGGGCACAAGGTTCTTCTTGTCCCGGCGTATATAGTTACGGGCGAACAATGTCTCGATAACGGCCGCACGGGTGGCCGGAGTTCCGATACCGGCCTCCCGGATTGCGGTACGCAGCTGCCCGTCGCCGATCTCCCTGCCGCAATGCTCCATAGCGGAGAGCAGCGAACTCTCGGTATGCAGCGGTTTGGGCTTGGTCTGCTTCTCCACCGTTTCGGAAGCGAGCAGCGGCAGGGTTTCATCCGTCTGTAACTCCGGCAATGTGGCTTCCTCCACCTCCTCTTCCGGTTCACCACGCACGGCACGCCAACCGGCGGATTTGACGACCGCCCCCTTGAGGGTGAATATCTCACCGCCTGCGGACAAGGCAACTTCGGTCATTTCCTTGACGCAATGCGGGGAGAAGGCTTCGAGCAGGCGTGCGGCAACCATTTCGTAGATAGCCCGCTCGTCCTGCGACAGACCTTCGGGCAGGTTCTCGGTAACGAGCAGCGCATGGTGGTCGGTGACTTTGGCATCATCGACCGGACGGCGGTTGAGCGGTGTGTCCCGCAAAGCGGATGCGATGGCGGCGAAGCGTGGATATTGTTGCAAGAGCGTTATGCGTGAGGGAATCTCCTCGAAGACATCTTCGGATATATAACGGCTGCCGGTACGTGGATAACTTAGCACCTTCTTCTCATACAGGCTTTGCGCAAGCGTGAGCGTCTTGTCGGCCGAGAAGTCCAGTTTGCCGTTTGCCTCTTTCTGCAAGGCGGTCAGGTCATAGAGCAGCGGCGGTTCCTGAACGGCTTCCCTGCGCTCTACGGAACTGACGGCAAGCATACCGCCGTCCTCTACCTCACGTAGCCCGGCAGTGGCCGATTCAAGGTCATCGAAGCGGTTCCGTGACAGTGCGGAGAAGGCGATGCCGTCCTTGGCCGCCGAAACCTTTATCTGGAAATATTTCCGGGGTACGAACTGTTTGTTCTCCCGGTATCGTGAGCAGATCATCGCCAATGTGGGTGTCTGCACCCGTCCCAAAGAGAACACGCCCTGCCCGGCGGCAAGGCTGAGTGCCTGAGAACTGTTGATGCCCACGAGCCAGTCCGCCTCGCTGCGGGCTTTGGCGGAGAGGTAAAGATTGTCGTAAAGGCTTCCCTCCCTGAGATTCCGCAACCCTTCACGGATGGCCTTGTCGGTGAGCGAGGAGATCCACAGACGGACAAAGGGCTTGGTACAGCCGAGATAGTTGTACACGTAACGGAAAATCAACTCTCCCTCACGACCTGCGTCGGTGGCGACGATGATGGACTCGCACCTGTCGAACAGCTCCCGGAGCACTTCCAGCTGCCTGACCACTCCGGGATCGTCCTTGTACACCTTACCCTCCCGAACCTGACGGGGTACAAGCCTGAACTCCTGCGGCAATATGGGGAGGTGTTCCCGGCGGAAGCCGGAAAAGCCGTAGCTTTCGGGCATGGCAAGACCTACCAGATGCCCGAATGCCCATGTTACGGCATATCCGTTCCCCATTAGATACCCGTCTTTCCGTTGGCGTGCGCCCACTATGGACGCTATGCCCTGTGCCACGCTGGGCTTTTCTGCAAAGATAACTTTCATATAATTATTGTATTATTCATGTGAATGATCAGATGGATACCCCTTTCTTATCGGCTTTCTGTACCGGGCGGTTCCGGCTGACGGCGTTTGCCGGCTTCGTTCCGTCCTGACGGACGGCCGCCTGCTGCGACTGTTCCTGTTTCTTGCTCTTGTCCGGGTTCCATTTGAAGAAATCGAACTTCGCCCGCTCGTGGTTGACACGGACGAAAGCACTGAACAGGTTCCCCTCGTTGTCGGTCATGTCCTTGATGTAGGTCGCCTTGCCCTGTGCCAGTGATGCCTGCTGTTCTTCGGTAAGGTCTTTCCCCTTCAGCCGTGCGGGGATTACCAGCCCACGCTCCTGCTGCCGGTTCTGTTCCTGTTCCTGAACTGCGGTCTGCTCCTGCCGGCGGGCGATTCCCTTGAAGTCATAGTCGAATCCGCCCTTGCACGCATTGAACTGCAAACGTGCATCATAATGACGCTGCTTTTTCTCCGACCACATGTTTTCGACAAGGACGGACTCGCCGCTTGCGATGCGTTTTCTCTGTTCGTCGGTCAACGCCGTGCCGTTCACCTCTGCGGGAATGGTTATCCCGCTGACCGGTATGTGATGGAGCCGGTTGGTCTTGGGATTGAGCGATACCAGACACGGCTCACGCACGCCTCCGGCCAGTTCGAGTTCCACCACGCAACCCGCATTGCCTTTTTCCAGCAGGTTCTGTTTCACTTCGGGAGTGAACTCCACGTTGAAATACGGCGTGTCCAGTTCCGGATAACGCTTGCAACATTCGATCTCGTTCCGGAGCGTACCGTCGGGATTCTCCGCCAGACGGATGCAGGCGGGAGTTTCAAACTCTATCCCCTCGATAACGGTTTTCAGGGTGAGTACGGCGGATTCGTTGCCGTTGAGCAACCGTCTGAGCCCCGGTTCTCCTAACGTTTCGGGTGTTACCCCCATGCGCTCAAGCTGCTGCCAGTCCACCTGTTCCATACTCCAGCGGGTGGATTGCTCCGTTCCGCCCCCGCCAGACTGCTGTTGTGCCTGCTGCCGGCTCTGTACGTACTGTTCCGTGTCAAGACGGTATTCGTCCAGCAAGGCAGAATTACTTTCGGGCTGCTTGAACAGGCCGACAAGCTCCTTGGCGGAGGCAAGCAAGTCCGCCGGAAGGTGATAGAAGCGGAAGTCGGACGGCCGCTCGAACTGTCGTTTCATGTTGAGGAAGAACGTTTCGAGTATAGACACGTTGCGGTCTATCCGCATGAACTGATCCGAAGGCTTTGCCCCTGCCAACGGTCTGGTCTTGAGTCCCCCTTCGGGTTCGATGTCCTCCACCACGTGTGGGGTGTTGCCTTCGGCGGCGTTGGTCACCACCAATACCTCGTCTTTCAGATCTTTCAGTTTTTTGTCCATAAAGTGAATGAGTTTAATTGTGATACAATCAGGTTAATTGCGGCACGAAAGTAGAGGTAAGAGGCTATGGCGCAAAGGAAAAGGAGGGAATGGGGAACGAGTGGCTACGGGATGGCATGAAGTGGCCTGCTGGCAAGAAAGAATGACGTTCCGATACAAAAACTTCAAAATAAAAAGCGTACCTTCGCAAAAAGAAACATAAAAAAGAACAATCCGATATGATTACCAACCGGGAAGAAGTGATAGACAAGGCATTCAAGGTGTTTTTGAGGATGAATTACGAGAAAGCGAGTATCAGCACGCTGGCAAAAGCCTGCGGGGTGGTAAAGACAGGGGTGGTATATTATTTTCCCCACAAACTCGATCTGTTCATGGCGGTAGCGGACAAGTATGCCATACAGATGCAGACACCGGCCAACAAGTTTGCCGGGCCGACGGAAACGCTGGCAGGATTTATAGAGCAGTATGTGGCAGGAGTGAGTACGGCCATGAACCGTATCATCAAACAGGTGCGATGCTGTGCGGACGACAATGAATGCTGTCCCAACTTCTACTATTTCCATTTTCTTTCCCAAGTGAGGATGTATTATCCCGGAGCCCGTGAGAAAATGGAAGAAATATTCCGCAAGGAACACGAGTTATGGAGGACAGTCATACAGAAGGCAAAGGATAGCGGTGAAATAAAACAAGATACGGATGTGAAAAAGACCGCTCCGCTGTTCCGTCAAGTGTTTCTGGGCATGTCCTACGAACAATCGTTCCTGAACGGTCTGGACGTAGAAGAATTGAAGGAGAAGTTCGATTGTCTGTACTCACTCCTGAAAGCCTGACTCCTTTTAGCAATATTTAAAAGACTCCGATAAAAATAATTTCTGAACAATCGTTCAGATTTCAATACTTTGCTTTATCTTTGGGGCATGAAGCAACAGCCAGAGATATGGACAAGGTACAGAAGCAACGGTCAAACATCGTCCTGTACAGGGAAAAAAAGGACGGTGAACACTACATACGGATAGAGTATGCAGGCGATCCGGCAATAGCCCTACTGCTCGCCCAAGATACGGACGTGGAAAAGACGGACAACGGTTCCGCCTACATGACGGCTGCCGCCTTTAAACTGCCGGATTTCTACGACCGCTATTCTCCCCACGCTTACATAGATTACAGCCGGGTGTACGTACGGCATCCCAAACCACAGCGGACATACGTATTGCCGGAAGGCTATCTGGAACTGCTGGAACAGAAGCGGTACAGTCCCTCGACCGTGAAAACCTACCGTGCCTATTTCAGCGACTTCATGGAATACCACAAGGGACGGAGCATCGACCGCCTGAAAGTGGCGGACATCAACAAGTATATCCTCTATCTCGTAAACGAGAAGAAAATCTCCGTTTCGCAGCAGAACATGCGCATCAACGCAATCAAGTTCTATTACGAGCAGGTGAAAGGCGGCAAACGGCAATATTACGGTGGCATCACACGGGCCAAAGAGTACAAGACGTTACCCGAAGTGCTGAGCCGGGACGAGGTCAAACGCATCCTCTCCTGTCTGACGAACCGGAAACATCACTGCATGATTTCCCTGATCTATTCCGCCGGTCTGAGAAGGGGCGAACTGCTGAACCTCACCCCACAGGACATTGTCAGTGAACGGATGCTGGTACGCATCATGGGCAAGGGTAAGAAATGCCGTTACTCGCTGTTGTCGGAAAAGGTGCTGCACGAGCTTCGGGAATATTTCAAGGAATACCGTCCGAAGAAATGGCTGTTCGAGGGCGATACTCCCGGCGAGCAATACTCGGCAAGCGCACTGGTGAAAGTGCTGAAAGAAGCCGCACAGCGTGCCGGCATCAAGCATCGTGTACACGTACATATGCTGCGTCATTCCTTTGCCACTCATCTACTGGAACAAGGGACAGACCTTAGAACCATACAGGAATTGCTGGGACACAATGATATAAAGACGACGAGCATTTATCTTCATGTGACGAGTGCCCATAAGTCGAGCATACCCAATCCGCTTGATTCGCTGGATGATTCGTAGGGTGCAGCTATTAGAGATTAGGAAACACACCTGTCGAGTGTCGGTTATCAAAATGAAAGATACCAAACGAGTGTTTTTACAAATAACATTCAAGGCAATTAAAACAACTATAAATCAGCGATTTACAATGATTTAGCAAAGATAAAGGAAATAACGATACAAGCATGACAGATTTGTTAAACGACATATACACAGACGGTTGCAAAGCGAAAAAGTACCGTTTATCCGACTTCTTCAATCGGTGGTGGGACGAGTACGCACAGCACCCGGCGGAGTACATCACCCCCGAACAGTACAAGGCGGTGAACGCTATCCGTGTGTGCCGTACAGCCGCTTTGGGAATAGACACATATGCCTGCCCTGATTGTGGCGAAGTACGGGAAATCAGTCATAGCTGCAAGAACCGTTTCTGCCCGTCATGTGGCTGGCATGACACGCTGAAATGGGCGGCACGCATGAAAGAAAAGATGCTGCGAGTGCCACACCGCCATGTGGTTATGACCTTGCCGCATATATTACTGGACTTGGTGAAGCGCAACAAGAAAGAAATATTGAATATCCTGATGCGCACATCGGCTGAAACCGTTAAGGACTGGATGCAGCACAAGTTCGGCTTGAAAACCGGGGTGATTGCCGTGCTGCATACCTACGGGGAAACGAAACAGCTCCATGTACACACGCACATGATTATGTCGTGGGGCGGTATTGACAGCAACGGAAAAATTGTCATTCCCGAACGTGATTATGTACATATCCCCTCAATCCGCAAGGTGTTCCGCTACAAGTTTGAAAATGCGCTGATAGGGTTGTTCGACACGGGCAGGCTGGAGCATGACTTCCATGACCGCATGGAGTTTATGGGCTTCATCAAAAAAGTGGCGAACAAAAAAGACTGGATTGTACATTTGGAGCAGCCCATACAGATGCCGGAGCAGGTGATACAATATGTGGGCAGGTATTCCAAGCGGGCGTGCCTGAGTGAATACAAGATTACGGCAATGGACGGTGAGAACATTTCATTCCGTTACCGTGATTACAGGAACTCACCCGACAGGAGAAACCCGGTTGAAAAGGAACTGACACTGCATTACCGAGAGTTCTTCCCCCGGTTGCTGCAACACGTTCCACTGCGCTATTTCCGCATCGTGAGGTACTACGGCTTCTATTCCAACAAAGGCAACCTGCCGGAAGAATACTTCGGACGGGATGAAAGCGAAATGAAAGAAACCGAGTTGCAACAGGCAGAAAGTGAATACGAAAATCCGTATTTCTGTGAGCATTGCGGACGGATGAGAGTTTACAGCCACACTACGGTAACAGGTGGCGGCATAACATATACGGTTGTACTGGAGCATTGCGACATACACCGGAAAAAAACGGCATGACAGTAACTTGGGATAGCTATGCCTTGCCGTGAACAGAAACAGTAAAATTCCATAAAATGGAAGAAAGGAGAACAAAAAAATGAATGAAATACGGATAAGAGCAGTAATAAAACGAACGGGGTGCAAGCATGAACTTCACGCCTCTTTCTGTCGGAAACAACAGTCAAAAATTGAAGTTCTATATAATATGTAATAGTGTATGGTGGGTAAAACTGCCTTGAACAAGGAAAGATACCACCTAAACGGTGGTCCTTTCCAGACATTAGCAACAATATAATCAACAAATATGGAACGAATAAGAATAACATCGGATTCTCCGGGATATATCAAGGTTTCGGACATAGGCAAGGATTTGAGAAATTTTTCGAGAATAATAGAAACGAAATATAGTGAAATAGACTTTGATTTCTTATTTTGTTTTAGGGCATTATATTCCACTGTAGGTATTAGGTCGAAAGTGAGATATGAAAAAGATGTTAATATGTTGGGTATGGATTTAATAATGTCACTAGATGAATTTAATCCGTACAAAGAGAATGTATCTATGCAGCGGAGAATAATGGGGAAACACTTCTTCCCATTTTTCTCTGCTAACATACATAAATACATATATAAACTTCCCGTTCTCAAATCAGTAGAAAAAGAATTAGTAGAGGATATGCGCTTATTCCTTGTCGAAAACTTATGGCTACCAAACGAAAACGGACAATATAGACTATCTGTAATAGAAACTTCGTCTTATGAACATTGCATAAAGTTGTTTGGCAATCCGAAAGAGAAAAAATTTGCAGACAATGAACAAGGTATAAAAGTTCAAGATATAACTTGGATAATAGACGATGTTAAAAGCGAATTGTCTGCAACATATTTGTTGATTGATAAAAAATGGCAATTACAAAAATATCAGGTGAGAATTAAAGAGGTTGCTAACAACGCAGGATAACGGCAAGCCGTTCCCTGCTGAACCATTAGCGAAAACATATCAAAATGAAACGAATAGAATTATTTTGGAACATATTATACTATTGTACTTATACACTTTTGTATAGTTGCTTCTGTGCAATCGATCCTCACCGTTTGATTGACAACAAATACACACGGAAGTTTTATAAGAAAGAAAATATCTTTTGGCAAGTATTGGATTATATGAAGAGAACAGAAGAAAGAGAAAAGGATTTTTCACCTTTTATTCTTATGGAATCCATTGGGGGAACTTGTATTTTCTTGATATTACTAATCTTTACTTTCTTGAATGTGATAAAGGTAACAACCCGTATACCTTTGTATAGCGTTGTATTTCGTGACGTTAGTAACTTCATTATTAGTTTTTTGCTTCTTATCCTCTTGCTTTATGTTCCAAATCAAGTATTCCTATTTAGGAACGATAAGTATATCTCCTATTTCAAACAATTCAGGAAAGAGCGTACTAATAAATATCTAAAATGCTATTTTTTATCCTATATACTGGCTTTGATTGCTTGTTCTTTTAGTTTCATTTTGATAGAACTAACAAAGGATAGAATAGAATATTTCGCTAACAACGCAGGATAACGGACAAGCCGTTCCCTGCTGAACCATTAGATATAACAGATATGAGAATATTTATACTATATTGCTTGTTCCTTTTTCCACTTAGCTATGTCATAGCGAAAAACGGCTGTATGGAACAAAATTCTGCAAAATATCATTATTTGGCTGAACAAGATTCCCTTTATATAGAAACGGAAAAAACAGAATCTGAAATTCTATATAGGTTATGTTTTAATCAGCAAAGTAAAAAGAATGTTGTTTTTGAGCTAAAAGCAGTAGATGATAGTAGTATTGACTTCATACAACGCTATACAATCAACGGAGCAAGAAAGTTTGATTGCTTCGCTGTGTATGATAATGTGGCAGACGGAAACCGTTTCCTATTCTTTGATTATGAAAGTCAAGCAGCTTACATAACGCCTACTTGTTTTTCCGGTTTCTATCCGATATGCAGTTCTGTGGACTTTTCAAAAATGGAAGTATTGCTACAAAATGAACATTCTTGTTTGAAGCATCCAAGCGATACGTTAAGTATTGACAGTAAGGTGACTTATTTTCCATTTAACTGTAATAACCGAATCATAAAGGCAATTTTTGTTCCATACGCTCAAGTAGGAAAAGATAATAAATATCTAACAACGAAAGATAGCATCTAACGATGCTCCTTTCTAACCATTACTAACAAATATGGATTATATATTTTATAGACTATATCGAATGTATGAAAAGCATGGCGACCCACCATACCTTAGTGCTGTCATCCACTTATGTTATAGCTTGGGCATATCACTCATTATAGCCTTTTTCGCTATTAAGGAATGGTATGACATGCAACATAAATATGCGTGGTTCTTAGAGGGGCTTTATAGCTTATGCTTCTTACTCGTTCCTTTATGCCTGTTAATCATATATTGCTGTATTCGATACAGGAAAAAGAAAATTCTGGAATTAAAAAAGAAGTATCAAGGTTGCACAAGAAACAAGCTAATTTCTAATTGGATGATATTCTGCATTCCGATTTATATTGCAATCATAGGAATTTTAATTTTTCGTAAACTGTTTATAGCTTGATAAATCGGCAGATAAATTCGATTAGTCTTATAAAAATAAAGTTAGTAACAACGAAAGATAGCATCTAACGATGCTCCTTTCTAACCATTAGCGAAAACATATCAAAATGAAACGAATAGAATTATTTTGGAACATATTATACTATTGTACTTATACACTTTTGTATAGTTGCTTCTGTGCAATCGATCCTCACCGTTTGATTGACAACAAATACACACGGAAGTTTTATAAGAAAGAAAATATCTTTTGGCAAGTATTGGATTATATGAAGAGAACAGAAGAAAGAGAAAAGGATTTTTCACCTTTTATTCTTATGGAATCCATTGGGGGAACTTGTATTTTCTTGATATTACTAATCTTTACTTTCTTGAATGTGATAAAGGTAACAACCCGTATACCTTTGTATAGCGTTGTATTTCGTGACGTTAGTAACTTCATTATTAGTTTTTTGCTTCTTATCCTCTTGCTTTATGTTCCAAATCAAGTATTCCTATTTAGGAACGATAAGTATATCTCCTATTTCAAACAATTCAGGAAAGAGCGTACTAATAAATATCTAAAATGCTATTTTTTATCCTATATACTGGCTTTGATTGCTTGTTCTTTTAGTTTCATTTTGATAGAACTAACAAAGGATAGAATAGAATATTTCGCTAACAACGCAGGATAACGGACAAGCCGTTCCCTGCTGAACCATTAGCATCAACATAACTAAAAACAATAGTATGAAAGCGACTGAAATAATTTTTGATAAAAATCTTGAAATGTATGTGTCATTAAAAGATTTGGGTAATGAGGTTTATATCACATTGTCAGATAGTTTGTTTGCATCAGAAGAAGAACTGACAGATGAATATAAAGAAAAGATTGCCTCATTTGTCAATAACCTGTCAGAATGGTATAGTCTGGCTTGTAGTTCGGTTATAGCATGGGCTAAAGATACCTATAAAATTAAAGCATGTATGCAAGATATTGAATTGACACATATTTTCGTCTTGTTTGAACAGAACGCAGAGGAATTGTTTGGACTGGAATTTAGAGTTGAATTTGATATTGAGCATGGTTGTGGCATTAAGATAAGGATTAATGATGGCAAATATGATATTGTTGAAGTTGGAACGGGAGATGTCGCTTTCTGCTGATAGTTAAATATGATGCTAACAACGCAGGATAACGGACAAGCCGTTCCCTGCTGAACCATTAGCATTAACGTGCGACTTAAAAAGTAAATATGAAGATAGTAAATAGGA
>OHDC01000717.1_pt1 | contig 16725 bp, 10 predicted proteins | sample 1566851 | NCBI WGS metagenome assembly OHDC01 (sample SAMEA3879590, study PRJEB24766) | human gut metagenome | biome: human-associated habitat; feature: feces | place: USA | collected 1985/1987 | reverse complement strand
CCGTAGAACCAGCCGCAAAAGAAAACACAAAAACTGCAAAGGACAAAGGAATATCACGATAAGGAGGTGCAGACGAGGTGGCAAGAAAATTTGACCTGATTTCGGAGCTGTATGAAAGAACCTGTTTTGCAGTTACAGACAATCCGGTAAACTGGCAATCGTTTCTGAAAACCGCAGGCAGAAATTTCAGGCTCCGATTTGATGAACAGCTTCTCATTTATGCCCAAAGACCCGATGCAACAGCCGTGCTTGAAATCGAACGATGGAACGGTACTTTCGGTCGCTGGGTAAACCGAGGAGCAAAGGGTATTGCCGTATTTGAGGACGCAGACAGAAGCCGTCAAAGGCTGATTCATTACTTTGATATATCGGACACCCACGAAAGCCGATATTCCCGCCCTGTTCCGATTTGGCAAATGCGTGACGAATACACGGCAGAAGTGATCGACACGCTGGAAAGCACATTCGGAGAGTTGAACGACAAGGAAACCCTTGCCGTTGCCATCGAGTCGGCGGCAAGAAATGCCGTTGAGGACAACATCGCAGACTATATCTCCGACTTTATGAGTTTGGGTGCAGGAAGCGATATTGAGTATTTGTCTGCCGACGAAGCAAATGCCTTGTATTTGGAGCTTGTCAGAAACAGCGTATCATATATGGTTATGGCACGATTGGGACTGGACGCAGACAAGGTTTATTCTCCCGATGACTTTGTCGGGATTTCAAGCTTCAATTCACAGGAAGTTCTCAATGCGGTGGGTATTGCTACAAGCGACATTGCTGAAATGGCGTTGCTTCCTGTCAGCAGAACAATCAGCACGCTCAGTAAGGAAAATCGCATAATTGATGAACAGGGGCAATCCGAATACAATAAAGACATCAAAGACGAAAGGAGTCAAAGCGATGAGCGAAATCACATACACGATGGTGGGAGATTACAATCTTCCGAACCTGAGGCTGCCGGAGCAGACGGAAGTAACTCTCGGCAGATGGTCGCAGATGAGGAGAACTTATCTGAAGGAACATCACAAAATCCTGTACTACAATCTTCTGACGAAAGGGATTCTGAACAGTCACTTGGCGGAGGTTCAGCAGAGAGCCAGCGAACTGGAGGAAACTCTCGTAAAGCAGATGGCAGAGAAAGCGGGACTGACCGAGCAGATGAAGGCGGAAGATATGATGAAATGGGTTCGCCTGATGAACAACATCAGGAACTCGGCACAGGAAATCGTGAAGAATCAGGTAATATTCGCTTAGAGTATTACGACAGAAACCACGAGGACAAGAGCCTGCCGTTTTTCGGTGGCGATGATACTATCCGAGAGATACTCGGCACTACCCCGCATTTGTCCGCTTCAAAGGAAGAAATCAAAGACTTCTATGAGAGAAATACGGACAATGCGACCCGTACCGAATATATCAAGGGTATTTTCAACAACGATTACACACAGCTACCTTTAAGCAACGGCAGGCTTGTCGGCTACAAAACATTTCAGAATGTCCTCCACTTGTGGGAGGGCGAATACGAAAACAGAACCGCTCAGAGCTTCTACGACTGGGGCGTTATCGCACAGCATTTTGAAGCAATGAGACTTTTGGGAGAATTGACCGATACAATGAAGCCGCTTCCGTCTATGGACGGTCAGTTGACTCTCATTATGGGAAATCAGGCAGAGGAACAAAAAACCTCTGCCTTTACTTTTTCTCAGGAAATCATAGACGCTGTACTGACCCGTGGAAGCGGAGTTTCCGAGGGCAAAATGCGTATCTATGAACAGTTTGAAAAGAGCCTTTCCACAAAAGAGAACGCCGACTTCTTGAAAAACGAATACGGTTGGGGCGGCTCTTATCCGGTCATCATCGGTGCAGGCATTGACGAACAGCACGACGGAAAAGGTATCACAATTTCAAAAGGTATCGGAAGCGACAAGCCGCACATTACACTTTCTTGGTCTCAGGTGGAAAAGCGTATCGGAGACCTTATCCGAATGGACAGATACTTAAATCCAAAGGAAAAAGAACGCTATCCTCAGTGGCTTGAAAGTCAAGAGGAACGCAGAGCCAAAATCGAGGAAACGAAAAGAAATCGTGAGATACTTTCTAATGCACCACCGGAGCAAGAGGTCGAACCAACCGAAAAAGAACCTGAAGAAGCAGAACAGCCGCAAGATGTGCAGTATGAATATCATCTTGGCGATAAGGTGTATATCGGTGCTTCTGAGTATGAAATCTTATCTGTTGATGATGAGAGAGTAATGCTCTATGATTATGATGTGCCACTGTTCAATAAGGAATTTTCACGCACAGAGTTTGACAGAAAAGTGCGAGAGAATCCGATGAATGAGCATTTGATTGTAAAGGAAGAACCTGCCGAAGAAAGAAATGAAAAAGAGCCTGAGCCGTTAGTTCCCGCTTGGGAGCAGAAGAAAAAGGTCAAAGGATTTGACCTGCACCCTGATGTGCCTATGGCAGACCGTCATACCTTTAATCTCAGAGAAAATGAGGTTGAAACGGTTGGTAAAAAGGAACGCTTCCGCAGAAATATTATGGCGATACAGCTTCTTAAAAAATGTCAGGAAGAAAACAGATTTGCCACTCCTGAAGAACAGATTATCTTATCAAAGTATGTCGGTTGGGGTGGGCTTTCAGAAGCCTTTGATGAAAATAATTCAGCGTGGGCAACGGAATATCTGGAACTTTCTTCGGTATTAACACCGGAGGAATATGCTTCGGCAAGAGAAAGCACGTTGACTGCGTTCTACACGCCGCCTGAAGTTATCACAGCCATTTATAAGGCAATGGAGCAGATGGGCTTTAAGGAAGGCAACTTGTTAGAGCCGTCCTGCGGTATCGGTAATTTCATCGGTATGCTGCCGGACGCAATGCAGGATAGTAAGATTTATGGTGTGGAACTTGATACGATTTCCGCAGGGATTGCACAGCAGCTTTACCAGAAAACAACCATTGCGGCACAAGGATTTGAAGAAACCAACCTGCCGGACAGCTTCTTTGATGGAGTGGTTGGAAATGTACCTTTTGGAGATTTTAAGGTATCGGATAAAAGGTATGACAAGCATAAGTTCCTGATACACGATTACTTTTTTGCCAAGTCCCTTGATAAGTTAAGACCCGGCGGTGTGATGGCTCTTGTAACGAGCAAAGGCACAATGGATAAGGAAACTTTAGCAGTACGAAAGTATATTGCACAGAGAGCAGAGCTTCTTGGAGCAATTCGATTGCCGAATAATACCTTTAAGGGTAATGCAGGAACGGAAGTCGTTTCGGATATTCTTATCCTGCAAAAGCGTGACAGACTGATAGATATTGAGCCGGATTGGGTTCATCTTGATACCGATGAGAACGGAATTAAGATGAACTCTTATTTTGTGCAGCACCCCGAAATGATACTTGGAGAAATGAAAATGGTATCGGGGCGTTTCGGTATGGAAGCAACTTGTGTGCCGTATGAAAATGCAGACCTTGCAGCACAGCTTGATGAAGCAGTAGCAAACATTCACGGAGAAATCACGGAATATGAAGCCGAGGAAGAACTGGAGGAGGAAGATAATTCTATTCCGGCAGACCCGACAGTGAGAAACTTTTCTTATACGGTGGTAGACGATAAAATCTACTATCGTGAAAATTCCCGTATGACTCCGGTGGAAGTGTCGGCAACCGCAGAGAACCGAATTAAGGGTATGATTGCTATTAGAAATTCCGTCAGAACGCTGATTGAATTGCAGACAGAAGATTACCCTGACAGCGAAATCAAAGAGGAGCAGGAGCGATTAAACAGACTTTATGGTACCTTTTCAGGTAAGTACGGACTCATTAACAGCCGTGCAAATACCTCTGCTTTTTCGCAGGACAGTTCATTCTCTTTGCTTTCCGCATTGGAGATAATCGGAGAGGACGGAGAACTGGAACGTAAGGCTGATATGTTTTCTAAGAGGACAATTAAGTCGCATACTCCGGTTACTTCTGTTGATACGGCAAGCGAAGCATTGGCGGTATCTCTTGGAGAAAAAGCCACGATTGATATGGACTATATGATGGAGCTTTCCGGTAAATCGGAGAATGAAATCTTTGAGGACTTAAAGGGCGTTATTTTCTTAAATCCGCTTTATGAGTATGGAAATTCTTACGAACCGAAGTATCTGATGGCTGATGAATACCTTTCGGGTAATGTCAGGGAGAAGCTGAGAATTGCAAAGAACTCGGCAGAACTCTATCCGGAAGATTATAAGGTCAATGTGGAAGCACTTCAAAAGGTGCAGCCGAAAGACCTGACTGCAAGTGAAATTTCCGTGCGACTTGGTGCAACTTGGCTGCCGCCGGACGATGTGCAGGAGTTTATCTTTCATTTGCTTGAAACACCACGCTATGCACAGTGGAATATCAAAGTTCACTTCTCTCCATTTACGAGTGAGTGGAATATTGAGGGCAAATCCTATGACAAAGGAAATGTAAGGGCATATAACACTTACGGAACTTCCCGCATCAATGCCTATAAGATTATCGAGGAAACGCTGAACTTAAAAGATGTGCGTATCTTTGATTATATCGAAGATGATGAAGGCAGGAAAAAGGCTGTCCTGAATAAAAAGGAAACAGCGATTGCTCAGTCGAAGCAGGAAATGATTAAGCAGGAATTTCAGGACTGGATATGGTCTGACCCTGAACGCAGGGAAAGGCTTTGCAAATCCTACAATGAGAAATTCAATAGCGTCAGACCTCGTGAGTATGATGGAAGTCATATCATCTTCAATGGTATGAACCCTGAAATTGAACTCAGGGAACATCAGAAAAATGCGGTTGCCCATATCCTTTACGGAGGAAATACGCTTCTTGCACACGCAGTCGGAGCAGGAAAAACTTTTGAAATGGTAGCGGCAGCACAGGAGTCGAAAAGGCTTGGGCTTTGTAACAAGTCACTGTTTGTTGTACCAAATCACTTGACCGAACAATGGGCGGCTGAGTATTTGCAGCTCTATCCGGCGGCGAATATCCTTGTCGCAACAAAGAAAGATTTTGAAACCAAGAACCGTAAAAAGTTCTGCGGCAGGATTGCAACCGGAGATTATGACGCAGTTATCATCGGACATTCACAGTTTGAAAAAATCCCGATGTCCATTGAAAGACAGAGGGCAATCTTAGAACAGCAGCTTGAGGAGATAACCGGAGGAATTGCGGAACTCAAGCGAAACCGAGGGGAAAACTTCTCCATAAAGCAGCTTGAAAAGTCAAAGAAATCTATTAGGCAGAAACTTGATAAACTCAATGACCAGACGAAAAAAGATGATGTTGTAACTTTTGAGGAACTTGGTGTAGACAGGCTTTTTGTTGATGAAAGCCATTATTACAAGAACCTTTATCTTTATACAAAAATGCGTAATGTGGGCGGTATCGCACAGACGGAAGCACAGAAATCTTCCGACCTCTTTATGAAGTGTCGTTACCTTGACGAGATTACCGGAGGTCGAGGAACCGTATTCGCAACGGGTACACCTATCTCAAACAGTATGGTGGAACTCTACACGATACAGCGATATTTGCAGTACAACACGCTTGTGAAAAATGGGTTGCAGCACTTTGATGCCTGGGCTTCCACTTTCGGAGAAACCATTACGGCAGTGGAACTTACACCGGAAGGAACAGGATACAGAGCAAAGACAAGGTTCGCAAAATTCTATAACTTGCCTGAACTAATGGCGATGTTCAAGGAGATAGCGGACATTAAAACAGCAGATATGTTGAACCTGCCAGTACCGGAAGCAAAGTACCATAACATTGCAGTAAAGCCGTCAGAAATGCAGAAAGAAATGGTTGCTTCCCTTGCGGAAAGAGCAGAACAGGTGCGTGGCGGTGGTGTGGATTCAAGCGTAGATAATATGCTGAAAATCACAAATGACGGTAGAAAACTGGCTCTTGACCAACGTATGCTCAACGATATGCTGCCTGATTTTGAGGGCAGTAAAATCAATGCCTGCGTCGATAACATCTATCGGATATGGAAAGAAAATGCCGACAAGAAATCGGCACAGCTTGTGTTCTGTGACCTTTCCACGCCGAAGAATGACGGCACATTTTCCGTCTATAACGACATCAGGAAGAAGCTGATTGAGAGAGGTATTCCTGAAAGTGAAGTGAAGTTCATACACGAAGCAGACACCGATATGAAAAAAAAGGAACTGTTCCAAAAGACCCGTAAGGGAGAAGTCAGGGTGCTTCTTGGCTCTACTCAGAAGATGGGAGCAGGAACGAATGTGCAGGATAAACTTATCGCACTTCACGATGTGGATTGTCCGTGGCGACCTTCAGATTTGGAGCAGCGTTCCGGTAGAATTGTCCGTCAAGGCAATGAAAATCCGCAGGTTGATATTTACCGTTATGTAACAGAGCAGACCTTTGATGCATACCTCTATCAGCTTGTGGAAGGTAAGCAGAAGTTCGCAAGTCAGATTATGACGAGCAAATCTCCGGTCAGGTCGGCAGAGGATATTGATGAAACCGCACTGTCCTATGCAGAGATAAAAATGCTTGCAACAGGTAATCCATATATCAAAGAAAAGATGGACTTAGACATTCAGGTACAGAAGCTGAAGATGTTAAAATCCAATTTCTTATCAGAGAAATACGGACTGGAGGATAAGGTCATCAAGTTCTACCCACAACAGATTGCTTACTTAAAATCCCGTGTAGAGGGACTTACAAAAGATGTTGAAACAGCAAAATTACACCCGAAACCGATAGACGAGCAGCCGCTTGGAATGATGGTATCGGGTGTTTCTTATTCCGAAAAAGCCGAAGCAGGTCAGGCAATCATCAATGCCTGCAAGTCAATGAACAGTCCCGATGCGATACCACTTGGCGAGTACCGTGGCTTTCAAATGGAACTGTATTTTGATACGGTGCAGCGTAATTATGTTGTGAAATTAAAAGGCGAAACAAGCAGAGATGTACCGCTTGGCGATGATGCTCACGGTAATATCGTGAGAATAGATAACGGCATAGAACGCTTTGAGGAAGCACTTGCTGATACGAAAAACAGTCTTGAAAATACGGAAAAGCAGTTTGAAACAGCGAAGCAGGAAATTGAAAAGCCGTTTGCCAAAGAGGAAGAACTGAGGGCAAAGACTGCCAGACTTGATGAGCTGAATATCCTGCTCAATATGGATAAAAAGGAAAATGAGATTGTCGGCGGAGAGCCTGATGAGGGCGAAGCAGTCGGCGGCAGAAAGGAGAAATCGTATGAGAGATAAACAGGAAGGCGGTGGTCGATATGCCATTTATCGCACCTGAGTTAATCATTCAGGCGAAGCAGATGGATTTATTAACCTACCTGAGAAATTATGAACCGTATGAGCTAGTTAAGTTTTCAGGTAACACCTATTGCACCAGAACCCACGATAGTTTGAAGATTTCAAACGGGAAATGGATATGGTGGTCGAGAGGTATCGGTGGCAGGAGTGCTTTGGATTATCTGATTAAGGTCAAAGGTTACAGCTTCCTTGAAGCGGTGGAAACCATTATCGGACACACAGCGATTCAGGCTCCGGTCTATGAAAAGCCACAGCCAAAAGAGGAAAATAAACCGCTTCTTCTCCCTGAAAAATGTGCTTCCAACAGAGTGATTACAGAGTATCTTTTCGGGAGAGGAATAGATTTTGAAATCATCAATTACTGTATCTCTAATGACCTTATCTTTGAGAGCCTTCCGTATCACAATGTTGTATTTGTAGGCTATGACGAGAAGAAAGAACCGAAATATGCAGCCTACCGTTCCACGAATAAGCGTAGGATTATGGGCGATTGCAGTGGCAGTAAAAAAGATTATTCTTTTCGGCTTGGTAAGGAAAACTTGGAGGAAGTACACCTCTTTGAGTGTGCCATTGATTTGTTATCCTATGCCACGCTTGCGAAGCTGAACGGGCAGGATTGGAAAGAAATGAGCTTTGTTTCACTGTCCGGGGTGTATTCTCCGGCAAAGAAAATTGAGGACAGTAAAGTGCCGATTGCACTGGAAAAGTATCTTGGCAGTAACCCATCTGTCAGGAAAATCCGTATCCATTTTGACAATGATATAGCGGGCAGAAAGGCAGCACAGACCTTAAAAACTATTCTGCCGGATAAGTATGAAATCGTTGATGAGCCACCAAAAGCAGGTAAGGACTTCAACGATTTTCTTTGTATGCGGATGGGAATTTACAATAAAAAAACACACGAAAGGAATGAAGAACGATGAATGATTCTAAGATTAAAGTTCTCTTGGTAGAACCGGAAAAGTACCCGAAGGAAATTGTAATCGACGACAGTCTGGAAGCAATGCAGGAGGTTGTCGGCGGGGATATTGAGGAATATATGCCCTTTGATGATGACGTTGCAATCATCTGTAATGAGGAAGGAAAGATGAGAGGACTTCCGCTTAACCGTGCAGTTTATGTGCAGGACAATGATAAGAAAGAGATGGTAGATATTATCTGCGGCAAATTCTTTATCTGTTATGCACCGCCTGAGAGTGAGAGTTTTCAGAGCTTGCCGGACGATATGATGAAGAAATACAAGGAACAGTTCAAGTATCCCGAACGCTTTTCTAAGGAAGTGGGCGGCAATATCGTGGCTGAACCTTTTAAGCCGAAATCAAAGGATTATGAGAGATAGTAGACTGAGAACGGGGCAACCCGGAGGAGATGTTTATTCTTAGCGAGCAGACCATTTGGATAAACACAGTTTCCCAAACGGTAAAAGGCTCGTTAGGGGTTGCCCCTAATACCCCGTGAGAAAGGAGAACTTGATTTGAGAGAGTTATTACTTATCGCCGCCGGAACACTGCTCGGCAGTTGTCTTGGCGTTACGATGATGTGCTTATTCCAGATTAACAAAGATTGCAGAGTAAAGAGAAAGGAAGATACCGATTATGAGAAAGAGAAACATTCAGAAGATTGTACGCTTTAACCGCAAGGAAGCACAGGATTTGGCAGCTAAGGCAAAGAAGGCTTGTCTTTCCGAAGCAGGACTTATCCGTTTACTTATCAGAGGTTACGAACCGAAAGAGAAACCCGATGACCGTTTCTATGATGTGATGAGGGAACTTTCCTCTATCGGTAATAACATCAATCAGCTTGCTGCCAAAGCGAATACACTTGGTTTCATTGACGCACCTATGCTGAAGAATGAAGCTGCAAAGTGGAATAAGTTCCAGTCAGAGATTGAGAGGACATATCTTCGTCCAAATCAGAGCGAAATGAAATGGCAGTAACAAAGTTGTGGTCGGTAACAGAAAGGCTCGGTCAGGTCATTGACTATGCAACCAATCCCGAAAAGACTTCTGCAAATATCAAAAGGGAGTTTTCACCGGAACAGTATCAGGCTCTTGCTGATGTTATTGCTTATGCAAAGGATGAAGAAAAAACAGAGCGAGAATTTTATGTTGAGGGTATCAACTGTAATGTGGCGATTGCCCGTGACCAGTTCATAACGGTTAAGGAGCAGTACCAAAAGACAGACGGTATCCAAGCCTATCACGGATATTTGAGTTTCAAGGAAACAGATATATCTCCTGAGATGGCACAGAAAATCGGAATGGAATTTGCAAATGAAGTGTGGGGTAAAAGATTTCAGGTCGTTGTGACAACCCACCTGAACACAAAGCACCTGCATTGCCATTTTGTCATCAACTCTATTTCTTTTGTCGATGGCAAACATTTGTGGGGAGAGGAAAAAGCGTGGTTCAAATTCCGAAAAGTTGCAGACAGAATTTGTGAGAAGTACGGACTTTACTATGACCCGAATCCGAACCGCAGTAAGCAGTCGGATTATCTGACGATGAAAGAACAGGCAGGTATGCCGACACGCTATTCGGTTGCAAAAGAAGCCATTGATTATGCTATCGACCATAGCAAGACCCTGAAAGAATTTCAGTTTGCTCTCAAGGAAATGGGATATGCCTATAACCTAAGTCCAAGCCGAAAATACTGGACGGTCATTCCAAAGGGATACGATAAGCCGATACGACTGAAAAATCTCGGAGCAGATTATACCAATGACCGGATTGTAGAGCGTATCAAAGAAAATCGTGATAGATGGGCAGAAATTGAGCCGTTCCAGAGGGCGACTTATAAACCAAGACAGTACCGTATGCAGACCAGAGGGCAGAAGCTGAAAAAGAAAGGCGGACTTTATGGGCTGTATCTGTATTACTGTTACAGACTCGGTTATCTGCCCAAGTATAAGAAACAGAATAACGCAAGGCTTCATTATCTTTTGAAAGATGATTTGATGAAACTCGATAAGATTACTGATGAAGTAAGGCTGCTCGGACGAGAAAATATTTCCACGGACGAACAGCTTTTTTCATATAAGACTTCCTTAGAGGAGCAGATGAAAAATCTGATTGCCGGAAGAACACATCTCCGAAAAAAGATAAGAACAAATATTGATGATGGTCAGCTTCAGGCGGCAAAAGATGAAATCGCTTCTATCAATGGAGAATTAAAAAAACTCCGACGGGAAGTAAAACTTTGCGAGGATATTGCGGAGAGGTCAAAGGTTATGGAAGAAAACCTTGAGCATATCGAAACAGAGGAACAAAAACAGCAGAGAAAGGAGAAATCACGCTATGAACAACGGTGGTGACGCAGCAGAGCAGGTCGTTAGGCTTTCGCTTGAAGGATTTGAAGTTGCTGCAAGATTAAGCGGTTCGGCGGCGAAGAATATCGCATTGCTTTTGGTATCGGTTCTGAAGCAGGAACAAAAGACGAAGGGCAAAGCAAGGCTTACCAATATGATTAAGTCAGGCAAGGAGCTGAAAGTCTTTTCCATTCCGCAAAAGGATTTGAAGAAGTTTACCGAACAGGCAAAACGCTATGGCGTTCTTTATTGTGTCCTCAGAGATAAGAACACAAAGGGAGAGAATGCTCCGGTAGATATTATCGCAAGAGCAGAGGACGCTTCTAAAATTCAGCGTATCGTTGAAAGATTTGAACTTGGCAAAGTGGATAAGGCTTCGATTGTCAGTGAAGCAGAGAAAGCTATCGCAGACCGTGAAGCGGTTGAAAAAGAAAAGCCGACTAAATCCAAGAGTGAAATCATTATGGAAGAAGCGGTCAGAAATCCAATGCAGAAAGAGGAGCGAGCAAACGCAAACCCCTCAGTCGCCAAAACAGACAAAAGCCCTCTGTCAAGGCAAAACTCAGAGCCGGTAGAAACGCAATCTGATAAGGGTGTTGCAAAGCCAGTGGAAAAGCCATCGGTCAAAGAGAAACTTGACCGTTATAAGGCACAGGCAAAACAGCAAAAAGAAGCAGAGCGTAAAGAGCCGGAGGTTAAGAAAGACGGCAAGAAGCCGCAGCAGAAAAACGGTCAGACGGTACACCGTCAGCCGAAGAAGAAACCGAAAACAAAAGAGAGGTAATTCACTATGACAAATGATTTCAAACCCGCAAAGGCTGGCGGTAATCAGCCGAGATTATCCAAAGAGGAGTATGCAGAAAAGAAGCGAGCAGAAAAAGAAAAAGTCTATCAGATGATTGATGATGCTGCCCGTGAGATTGTGAGTGACCCTGAGAAGTTCAAGAACTTTCTTGATACGCAGAGTCGAATGGACAGATATTCCGCAGCAAATGCTCTCCTTATTTACAGTCAGTATCCGCAGGCGACACAGCTTAAAGATTTTGATGATTGGGGTAAGGACAATGTGAAGATTACCAAAGGGGCAAAGAGTATTTCTATCCTTGAACCAGTGGAATACACAAGAGCAGATGGTTCTCCGGGTATTTCCTACAATGTCAAAAAGGTATTTGATGTTACGCAGACAAATGGAAGAAAAGCTCCGGCAGTATCAGCAAACCGTGACCCGAAAGCACTTATCACGACAATGCTTGATGTATCTCCGGTGGAGGTTGCGGCAACCGATGAACTTCCGTATCCGAATATGGCAGCTTTCTATAATAATGAAAAGCAGACCTTGTATGTGAAGCGTAATGTGGGCGACAGCGTAGCAGTTGCTCAGTGTGTCGCTCAGGAACTTGGACACGCACAGCTTTCCATCAACAGCGAAAGTTACAGCCGCAGGGATATGGGCTTTCAGGCAGTGTGTATCGGATATATGATTTGCAAGAAGTATGGCGTAGATACACAGAATTTTGCAATTAACCGTATTCCGGAGGGACTGGCTTCCAAAGAGCCGAAAGAAATCCGTGCGGAGCTTTCCAAGACACGAAATGCAATGGCAGAAATTCACAGTCATATCTCTGATGAAATGTTCCACAAGAAGCAGGAGCGTTCAAAGGACTATGAGAGATAACGGAGGGCAGATATGGAAAAAGAAAAACTCTACCACATTGCTTTGGACGATTATGAACACGGTGTTGTCATTCGCTCCTTAAACGATGAGAAAACAAAGTTGATGGAGGAAGGCAAGTCCGCAGACGCAGTAGACGACCTGCTTGTAAAAGTCGGAAATGCCCCATTGAAAAAGTTCAAAGTGATTGAAAGGAAACGCTCAGATGAAGCGAGATAATGACAGGCAGACTGCCATTATTTTATCCATTGTCGGTATCGTTCCGGTCATATGGCTGGCACTTCTGATTGCACCTTCCATAAGCGGAGGATTGCCGGAGATAGCAGCCAATCTTGCGACACTTTTTGATAATCCATTTTCCATAAAATTATGTGGGGACAGCCTGAAAACTGTCCTCATTTTACTTTTATGCTATGGAATGGGTATCGGGATTTATTTCTCAACAAGAAAGAATTACCGCAGACGAGAGGAACACGGTTCTGCCAAATGGGGCAATGTCAGAGCCATTGATAAAAAGTACCGACAAAAGCCACTATCAGAAAATAAGCTGATGACTCAGAATGTGTGCATTGGACTTAATGCCAAGAAGCACAGACGAAATCTGAATACGCTTGTGTGCGGCGGTTCCGGTGCAGGTAAGACAAGGTTTTACGCAAAGCCTAATATTATGAACGCTGCCAGAAACAGCTATGTGATATTAGACCCGAAAGGGGAAATCCTGCGAGATACGGGACATCTTCTTGAGAAGAAAGGTTACGAAGTGCGTGTGCTTGATTTGATTTCAATGGAGAAAAGCCATTGTTACAATCCTTTTGTTTATTTGCAGAATGACAATGATGTGCAGAAGCTCGTAACCAATCTTTTTAAGAGTACCACTCCGAAAGGTTCACAGAGCAATGACCCATTTTGGGATACGGCAGCGTCAATGCTTCTGCTTGCACTTGTATTTTATCTGCATTATGAAGCACCGCCGGAAGAACAGAATTTTGCAATGGTAATGGAAATGCTCAGAGCCGGGGCGATTGAGGACGAGGACGACCCAAGTCCTTCTCCGCTTGATAATCTGTTTTCGGATTTGATGATAGATAATCCTGACCACATTGCTTTGAAGTATTATCACTCTTATCATTCCGGTTCTTCCAAAACATTAAAATCTATTCAGATAACCCTTGCAGCAAGGCTTGAAAAGTTTAACTTGGAAAGTCTTGCTGCTCTTACTTCTGCCGATGAACTGGATTTGCAGTCACTCGGAGAGAAAAAGGTGGCACTGTTTGCACTGATACCGGATAACGACTCTAGTTTCAACTTCTTGGTATCCATTCTTTACACACAGCTTTTTCAGCAGTTGTTTTATGCTGCCGACCATATTCACGGAGGCTCGCTTCCCGTTCCCGTGCATTTCCTGATGGACGAATTTGCGAATGTGAGCCTGCCCGATGACTTTGACAAGATACTGTCGGTTATGCGTTCCCGTGGGGTATCTGTAAGCATCATCTTACAGAACTTGGCACAGCTTAAAGCCTTGTTTGAAAAACAGTGGGAGAGCATTGTGGGTAACTGCGATGAATTTCTTTACCTTGGTGGAAATGAGCAGTCAACCCATAAATATGTGTCGGAGCTGTTGGGCAAGGAAACCATTGATACCAACACGTTCGGAAAGAGTACCGGAAGAAGCGGTAATTATTCCACCAACTATCAGATTAGCGGCAGAGAGTTACTTACCCCTGATGAGGTGCGTATGCTCGATAATCAGTACGCTATTTTGTTTATCCGTGGGGAAAGACCCATTATGGATTTCAAATATGACATTATGAAACACCCGAATGTGGCACTTACCACAGACGGAAAGGCGAGTCCTTATAAGCATGGAGAAGTCACAAAAGATATTGCTTCGATTGCCATTTGGGACATTGACCCTGCAACACTTCCTGAAAAGGAAATGGAAGAAACGAACTGGGAACTTCTTTCCGATGAGGAGATGGAAGCTCTGTTCATAAATAATCAAACAAATTAAATTTTGGAGGTATTCAACTATGACTATTTTTAAGAAAAAAGCAACCGATACTCAGGAAACAAAGAAACTGCCTATGACCGGAAAGGTTAAGAAAGGCTTCCGTGCTTATTGCACAATGGTCATTGTCGGTGCGTTGGCACTTGGAATGACAACGACTGCATTTGCAGCGAATGACCCGCTTACCGTAGTCAACAATCTGTCTGACTTTATCTTCGGACTTATCCGTGCCATCGGTATGATTTTGCTTGGCTTTGGTATCGTGCAGGTCGGTCTTTCACTCAAATCTCACGACCCTTCTCAGAGAGCCAATGGCTTCCTGACTCTTGCGGGCGGTGTCATTATCACTTTCGCCAAAGAAATCCTTACTCTTATCACAGGCTAAGATAAGAGTTACACAGTTATCGAGGGGTGTGCCAAGTTAAGGTACACCCCTTAATTGTAAGGAGGTGCTTTGAATGAGTGATAACTGGGTAGTTCAAAATCTTGAAAATGCCCTTGAAACTTGGAATGAAAAACTGTCGGAAATATGGACGCTCATCACAACTACACCGCAGAACTTTAAGGGCGGGAATATCTGGAAGGTTATCGTTGACATCAACGGTGCAGTTCAGGCTATCGGGCTTGCCTTACTTGTATTGTTTTTTGTGATAGGTATGGTAAAGACCTGCGGAAGTTTTACAGATGTGAAGAAACCGGAACACGCACTGAAACTCTTTGTCCGTTTTGCACTGGCGAAAGGTGTTATCACATACGGAATGGAGCTTATGCTTGCACTATTTAATATTGTGCAGGGTACGATTTCAACCATTATGAATGCTGCCGGATTTGGAACTCCGGAACAGACGACCTTACCCGCAGAGATGGTAACGACCATAGAGGATTGCGGATTTTTTGAGAGTATCCCTTTGTGGGCGGTAACGCTTATCGGAGGATTATTTATCACGGTGCTGTCGTTCATTCTGATAATGACAGTGTATGGACGATTTTTCAAGTTGTATATGTACACAGCACTTGCACCGATACCGCTTTCCACATTTGCAGGAGAACCGACACAGAATGTCGGCAAGAGTTTTATCAAGAGCTATTGTGCAGTTCTGCTTGAGGGAGCAGTCATTGTACTTGCTTGTATTATTTTCTCCGTATTTGCTTCATCGCCACCAGTAGTGAATCCTGATGCAGCAGCAGTTACGCAGGTGTGGGCATATATCGGGGAATTGGTATTTAATATGCTTGTTCTTGTCGGTGCAGTAAAAATGTCTGACCGTATTATCCGAGAGATGATGGGACTTTAAGGAGAGATTTTGAGATGAACCAAAGAGATTGTAAGAAATGTGTTTACTATGGCGGTAAACGGAAAGGCAAAGTCTTTTGCCTGAATGATAAATGCGTGAGGGAGAAAGACCGAAACCGCAGGAAAGGAAACAGATATGGAAGTAAAAATTAACCGAGAAATCAGAAATTATACAGAGTCAATGTTTTTTGGGCTGTCGCTCAGACAGTTCATTTTTTCTGTTCTCGCTTGTGGCGTTGCGGTAGGACTGTATTTCTTGCTCAGACCGTATGTTGGCACGGAAACCGTATCGTGGGTGTGCATTTTGGGTGCTGCCCCGTTTGCGGCACTTGGCTTTGTGAAGTACAACGGTATGACCGCAGAGAAAGCAATCTATGCGTGGATAAAATCGGAGTTTTTAATGCCGAAGAAGCCGGTGTTTCATTCTACCAATGTGTATTACGAACTGATGAAGTCAAGCATTGAACAGAAGCAGAAAGACCATTTCCGAGAATCTAAAACATAAAATGAGATTTAAGCTATTGACAGACAAGTGCTTTCTGAATATACTATAATGATTTAGCATTTGACTAGATGGGCGGCTTGGGAAGAAAGGAGAAATGTTAATATGTATAAGTATGTGGAAGACAAACAGTTTCTGAGCCGTATGCGTTCGTTATGTGGAGAAATAATGCAAGACCTTTGTCATACGCTTAAAGAAGAATATGATATTGGTGCTTCATTCTATCTCGTGGGTAGTGGTGCAAGAAACCTGATATTACAAAATGCTAATCGACCGATTGATTTGGATTATAATCTTGAAATTACAAGAATAGATGATTGGGAAGATTGCAAAGAAATCAAAGAATGTGTCAGAAAGGCTTTCAATATTGTTCTTAGAGAATATGGGTGGAGCGACTGCCAAGATTCCACCTCATCTTTGACAACGGAAAAGCGACACTTTAATCAGGGAAATAGTACAGAATTTTCAATGGATATTTGTATTGTTTGCGAGAATACAGACGGGAACTATCATCGCCTTATTCACGATAAGCGACGTTTTCCAAACAGATATTTCTGGAATCAAGCCCCTAATTCAAGAAACATTAGAGAGAAAGCGAAGTATATCAAGGAAAAAGG